>Ga0302280_1001370_pt1 | contig 20201 bp, 18 predicted proteins | sample III_Fen_E1_1_FD_198771 | JGI IMG/M metagenome (GOLD analysis project Ga0302280, IMG submission 198771) | Peat permafrost microbial communities from Stordalen Mire near Abisko, Sweden - III_Fen_E1_1 | ecosystem: Environmental > Terrestrial > Soil > Wetlands > Permafrost | place: Sweden: Abisko... | reverse complement strand
TAAAGAATTGGCATATGCCTATCTAAAAACAAATCCACCTGACTTAGATAAAGCACTTAAGCATGCTTTGTTGGAATATGACAGAAGGCCTGACAATATTGATGTTTGTGAAGCACTTGCCTGGGTGCGATATAAACGGGGAGAATTTGCGCAAGCAGATACGCTTATCAATAAATCGTTGAGGACCCATTCCAGAAACCCGATTCTTTTATGCCATGCAGGCCTTATTAAAGTTAAAGCAGGGGAAACAGCCCAAGGGAAAGCGCTTATAAAAATGGCGGTTGAGCAAGATCCGTATTTTGATATTAATTTAAGAAAGGAAGCGGCTCCCTACATCTCTAACTAAAATGCTATGCTCCAGGAGGGGACTTCGTCAGCAATTCATACATGGAAAAAGTGGGTTCTTTTTTTACTGGCCGCTTTTGTGTTCATTCCTGTTGCACATGCCCATGTTGTAGTTAATAATTTATCGAAGACAGATGCCATCTCAATGTATCTGCAACTGGGATTTACTCATATTCTTCCGGAAGGATTCGACCACATTCTTTTTATACTAAGCCTTTTCCTTTTAAATCCTAATCTTAAACCGGTAATATGGCAGGCTACCGCTTTCACTGTTGCGCACACTATTACTCTTGGATTGTCCATGTATGGCCTCATATCTCCCCCCAGCCATATTATTGAACCGATCATTTCGCTCTCCATTATGTATGTGGCTCTTGAAAATGTTATTACAGATAAGTTACGGCCAACAAGAGTAGCTGTAGTTTTCAGTTTCGGACTTATTCACGGAATGGGATTTGCAAGTGCCTTAAGTCAATTGGGATTACCTAAAAATCAGTTTTTCCTTTCCTTAATCACATTTAATGTTGGTGTGGAACTCGGACAATTGACCATTATATTGGCTGCCTGGTTTTTGGTAGGTAAATGGTTTAGTGAAAAGCCTTGGTACAGAAAGCGAATTGTAATTCCTGCTTCCTTGGTTATAGCAGCTATAGCTCTTTTTTGGACTGTTCAAAGGGTGTTTTTTACTTCTTAATACGGAAGGTATAGTCAACCTTTTTCAGTACACCGCAAAATGATGCCCATATATAAGTTTGTTACTGTTTTGCAGTTTATCTAATTATTGAAATCACAATACCCTTTTACTAATGGGCAAAGTAGCGGGTTACTTTACTTTTTGTATCCAAAAGTAACCTGACTAAATAAAAAAAGCCTGCCCAATTTTAATTCAGGCAGACTTTAAAAAGATAAAAAAACTTATTAGTGTCCAGTGCTGCTAGGAGATGTCATCGGTGAAGCTGCACCAGGAGTAGCAACAGGAGAAGTTGGGTTTGGAGAAGCCGGTTTAGACCCTTCAGGATCAGGCAATACATTACCTTTAATTACTAGAACCTTAGTAGAAGGATTTGCATTGCTGGTAAGGGTAACGGTTTTAATAAACGGACCCACTCTGTCGGTTGCATAGTGAACCTTAATTTCAGATGGTTGTCCGGGTTGAATTGGTTCCTTCGGAGCAGTAGGAACGGTACATCCACATGAACCGTGAGCGTTGCTTATGATTAATGGCTCTTTGCCAACATTTGTAAATTTGAATGAACGATACCCGTCAGCATTATGCGGAATGGTACCATAATCAATGGTGTCGTGCTGAAATTGCATTACTGGGGCATTTGGGTCAGGTGGTGCAGCCGGGGTAGCTGTTTGTGCAAACGAATTGCCGGCTAAAAAGAGCCCTGCAAGTAGCGTAATAGAAGTTAAAAGTTTTTTCATGATTGAATTTTTTTGTTGATATTAGATTATTGATTATCCCAGTTAGAAGAGAACGGAGCTCCGCCGGTATTATTGCCCGGATCGGTAGGAAAATTAGGAACTACGGGTTTGGCGGTTACCTTTCCGGTTATCGCTAAAACCAACGGAGATTCCACGGCATTAGAGGTTATAGATACTGTTTTATGGAATGGTCCGACCCGGTGGGTATCGTAAGTAACCTTAATGGTATCTTGCTGACCGGGAGGAATAGGGTCGTGCGGCCACTTGGGAACCGTACATCCGCAAGAGCCATGGGCCTCTTTTATAACCAAAGGCTCCTTGCCTGTGTTGGTAAACATAAAAAAGTAAGTGCCGTTTCCATCTTGCTCAAAAGTGCCAAAATCATGTGTTTTGGTATCAAATGTCATAACGGGAGCATTGGGGTCGGTAGATCCGGTAGCTGTAGCAGATTGCTGTGCATTAGTAAACGCACAGGTTATCAGCATTAAGCTTGTGAAAAGTACCTTTTTGTTCATAACATTATCTTTAACAGATGCAAATATAAATATTATTTATTGAAGAATAGAAGGAACTAACATTATTTAACAATTATGTAGTAAGGGTAAGGTGGCTTTATTTTTTTAAAGAAGTAATCTTTATATTTTCAATAATTCCATCAAAATCACCGTTGGAGTAAATATACAACCGCAAGGTATTTTTAATGGAAAAATCAGATTGTTTTATATAAAATGCATATTTATTGATAGCCCCATAACTACTAATGGGACTAAATAACCGTATTTTGTTATGCTTAACCGAACTTCCAACTTGCAATTCGGAGGTTAAATAACTATCCGAAAAGCCTTTTGTAGCTTTTATTTCCGTTTCAATCTTCAGCCATTCTTCTGTAAAGCCTTGACTAATCGAATCAGGAGCTATGGAGGTTTCAAGTACTAAGCTGGATGCATACTGAGGCGATTGGATGTGGTGTGCCGTATCTATATGAGCCAGAATTTTCATTTTGCAATTACTTTCATTGCCAAGAAAATCGTTTGTATCAAGCTGGCTCATATCCAAAGGTGTAGGAGTAGGATTCAAATAAATCTTTTCATAATATGCCCGGTTCATATCGTTATAATGCAAAATTGTTTTGTTGTATTGGAAAATCTGAAACAGGTTTACCCCGATTAAGTATAATCCCAAAATATAAAACAGATACCTCCATTTTTTAAAATTAACATGCTCAATATAAGCTGCTAATGGCAATGCAAACACCGGGTATGACTGGGAAAGCGCACGAGTGGAATAACTGCCTCCATACCTCCAATCGAACCAGGAAATAATGATGTAAATATTCAGCAAGCAGAACCAAAGCACCGATTTTTTAAAAGGATAAGATTTCATATAAAACATTCCAACTATAAAGAATATAGTAACAGGGGTATAAATAAACCAGCCCTTTTCCCAACCGAACAAAACCCGGAAAAAGGGATTCAGGAAAGTCCATTTACTACCTACGTCATAAACAAAAAAGCCTGTTGCGATTTGCCAATAGATAAGTTGGGGTAATACACCTAAAAATGTAAAAAATAAAGCATAAAAAATATGTTTTTTATACTGTTTTACAAGACTCCATTTTTCTCGGGCCGACTCTTTTGTTTGGGTTCCCCAGAATAAAGGGATAAACAGCATAATGGCTTCCGTAGGCCTGCTAATCGTGGCAATGCCTATTATATATCCGATAAGGCAGGCCCAACGTATTTTGGGTTTTTCATGCCATTTAATGGTGAAGTATAAAATCAATACATACAAAGGAAAAATAAGTCCGTGGCTTTGCGCATTATCTATGGCCACATATTGAATAATATTGGTCGCCAGCATTATCAACAGTAGTGTGAATGCGGTTGTTTTATCGCTAAAAAATTTCAGCAAAATGTTACGAAGCAGAAAAATGGATAACAAGCAATACAGCAAAACTCCAAATGCAATGGCATATTGATAAGGTGCTGAGAAGCCATCGGCATCGTAATGGAAGATTTTAGCAATGCAGTGCCCTGTCAGAAACAAAGGTATTTCCAAAATAGCCACTCCGCCTAAATATTTGAAAACATATTTGTTTGTTTTTTTATAAATATTGGCCTGGTAAACCCATCCCCCTGACACTTGGTATTTTTTATCAATATCAGGGAACCACTTTAATTGTGTGGCATCGTCATAAATAAAAGCGGAAGGCAGATACATATAATAACCCAATGCATCCCAAGTAGTGACCTTTAAATTGTATTTTGGGTCAAGTCCGGAATAAGATAATCGGTATTGCAATAACACCAGACTTATAATACAACAGGCAATTAGTGAATAGCGGTTTTTCATTAGCGGTAAAAATATAATAAAAACCTTTATTGGATAGTTTAACCAGTTTCTTTTCTTCAAAATGTATATTTGCATTATAAAAAATCAGGTAAATGGCTGACATTTCGGATGAGACAACCAGGGAAATAAATGGCATACGAAGTTGGGCGGAAGAAGACCGTCCAAGGGAAAAGCTTATGCTGAAAGGCTCCAGTGCCCTATCTGATGCGGAATTGTTAGCCATTCTAATTGGCTCGGGCACCCGGGGTGAATCGGCAGTTGACCTGTGCAAGCTGATTTTGAAAAATGCCCATAATAATCTGAATGAGCTGGGAAAGCTCTCCATTGCCGATTTAAAGAAATATAAAGGCATTGGTGAGGCTAAGGCAATAACCATTGTAGCTGCTCTTGAACTTGCCAAAAGGCGGAGAACAGCAGAAGTAAGGGAAAAGGAAAAAATATCGGGCAGCAAAGATGTGTATGAATATTTTCACCACCTGTCAGACTTGCGTAATGAGGAGTTCTGGGTTATGTTCCTAAACAGGGCTAATAAAATAATAGCAGCACAAAAAGTCAGTCAGGGCGGTATTACTGGTACCGTTGCAGACATCCGACTGATTCTTAAAAATGCACTTGATAACTTTGCAACCGGTATAGTACTTTGTCATAATCACCCATCTGGAAACCTTACCCCCAGTAGTGAAGACAAGGAACTTACCCAAAAAGTAAAACAGACAGCTAAATTGCTCGATATTAATGTTTTAGATCATATCATTGTTTCTGACGCAGGATACTTTAGCTTTGCCGATGAAGGTCTTTTATAAAACAGGATGAAAATTGTAACTGTAATAGGCGCGCGCCCACAAATTATTAAAGCATCTGCTTTAGACAGGGTTATTAAAAGCAGCTATAGCAGCAAAATTCAGCAAGTTATTCTTCACACCGGCCAGCATTATGACGATACCATGTCTGATGTGTTTTTCCGCGAAATGGGAATCACTCAACCCGACTATAACCTCCATGTAGGTTCTGGAACCCATGGAAAACAAACCGCTTCAATGATTGAAGGGATTGAAGGCATTGCTGATATCGAAAAGCCTGCTGCTATAGTTGTTTACGGAGATACAAACTCAACGTTGGCTGCCGCTATAGCTGCAACAAAACTCAAAATTCCATTGGTGCATATTGAGGCAGGGTTGCGCTCATTCAATAAAACCATGCCCGAAGAAATTAACCGTATTGTTTGTGACCATTGTTCCACACTGCTGTTCACACCTACCCTTGCCGGATATAATAATTTAATCAGGGAAGGATTTAATCCGAACAATGAATCTCCGTTTACCATAAATAAACCGGGCATTTTACATTGCGGGGATGTGATGTATGACAACACGCTTTATTTTTCCGAAGCGGCTGAGGCAAATTCAGGCATTATAAATAAGTTGGATCTTAGGAATAAAGAATTTTTATTGGTAACCATTCATCGCGATAGTAATACAGATGCTCCGGAAAGGTTAAATGTCATACTCGAAGCCATAAATGAGATTAGTATACGCGAGCAGATTACGGTAGTGTTTCCCATGCATCCGCGCACTTCTGCTTCGCTGGAGAAATTGAATTCCGCCGTTTTAAAGCAGATAAAGAAGAATGCCTTATTTAAAATGATCGCCCCTGTTTCTTTTCTTGAAATGATTTTATTGGAGAAAAGATGCTCCATGGTGCTTACCGATTCTGGCGGGGTGCAAAAGGAAGCGTTCTTTCTGCATAAGCCATGTATTGTATTGCGTCCCGAAACAGAATGGTTTGAGTTGGTGGAATGTGGTAATTCCATCCTGGTTGATGCTAATGGCGAACGTATTAAAAATGCGTACAATCATTTTAAGGGCGGAAATGAAAAAATCAATTATCCCTCATTTTACGGAAATGGAAACGCTGCCGATTTTATTTGCAAAGAAATCATTCGTAATTTCACGTAAGCCATGGTGGAATTATTAATATATACACCTAAAATTACCCGACGGGTGAACTATATTTTTCAGCTTTTTTTCGATTCACTTATACGTGTTTCCTATACTATTACATCTGATGAAGCCACCTTTAAAATGTATGATGGGCCAAAATTGAATTACTCCGGTACTTCTTTTCCGAATACTAAACTGCAAATTATGCCCTTTGGATTACTTACCGATACAGGCATTAAGAAACAGGCTGTAAATATGGGGGAGTGGAACAAATTGAATATTTTTTTCACCACAGAATCCGGCTGCCTGCCCTTTGATATGTTTTCCGCTTCTTTTTATTTAGTAAGCCGCTATGAAGAATATTTGCCCCATCAATCCGATGCACACGGACGCTTTCATCACAGCAACAGCCTCGCTTATAAAAATCACTTTCTCGACAAACCCATTGTGAACCTTTGGGCGGAAGAACTCAAGAAAATTGTTCTTGCAGAATATCCCACACTTCTGTTTTCAGAGAATGAATATTCTTTTATTCCAACTATGGATATTGATGCTGCTTATGCCCATTTAGGCAGGAGTTTAGCAGTTACAATCGGATCCTATTTTAAAGCTCTATCCAAATTTCAGATTAAAACGGCCATTGAAAAGAAATTAGTTTTATTGCATTTGAAAAGAGATCCGTACGATACTTTTGATTACCAGGAATCTATTTTTACAAAATATAAATTGCATCCTGTTTATTTTTTTCTGGCAGGCAAACGCGGACCTTATGATAAAAATATTTCCCCTGATAATTCAAAATTCAAAAAGCTTGTTAAAAGGATAAGTTCATTTGCAAATATTGGTATTCATCCTTCTTACCAGTCGGAAAGTGATCCTGAAATTGTTGCGCAGGAAATAGAAAAAGTGGAGCGAAACATAACGGAAAAAATAACCTGTTCCCGGCAGCACTTTTTAAAACTAGACCTGCCCGAAACGTATCGCTGTCTTGCCAAACTTGGCGTTACAGATGATTATTCTATGGCTTATGCGGGAACAACCGGGTTCAGGGCCGGCATGTGCACGCCATTTTTCTTTTACGATTTACAAGCAGAAAGTATTTTACCGGTCAAAATCCACTCCAGTGCTTTAATGGATGGGACATTAAATGAATATCTTAAACTTACTCCGGATGATGCTATATCCGTTATAAGGGAATACATGAATAAAATTAGAAACTCGAACGGTGAATTTATTCCTATTTGGCATAACCATACTATAAGTGAATATGGGCATTGGAAGGGATGGAGGGCTGTATTCGAAGCTATGATAAAATCCGCTACTTAAAAATTATTATTAAATCTATTGATACGCTATTTAAAACATACGGAAATTAACAAACTTAAATGGGACGAGTGCATTCGTAATTCGTCCAATGAAATAATATATGCCTACTCCTGGTATTTGGATGTGGTTTGTCCGGAATGGGAGGCGCTGGTTGAGGATGATTATGTGTGTATTATGCCCTTGCCATTGGGTAAAAAATATGGGTTCACTTATGCCTATCCGCCATTATTTACACAGCAATTGGGATTGTTTTCACTCCTTGAAATAGCGGAAGGAAAAACCATGGAGTTTATTGCAGCCATTCCTCCCCATTACCGGTACATAGAAATGAGTCTGAATGAAAAAAATGTTATTAATGCAGGCGCTGTAGAAACAAAAAAGCATACTACTTACATTCTTGATCTTAATCGCACATATGCAGAAATAGCTTCTAATTATTCAACACAAACCAAAAGAAATCTTAAAAAGGCATTGTCATATTCTCTTACAATAGTGCAATCTGCACGTCCGGATAAAATCATAAAATTATTCAGTGAAAACAGAGGAATGGAACATGAATTGCCAACGGCATATTATACCATATTGCAAAAACTTATTATGGAATTGTCATCAAAAGGATTAGTTAATTGTATTGGTGTAAATGATAAGCAAAATGCAATGTGTGCAGGGGCTTTTTTTGTTAAAAGTAAAAATAGGGATATATTTCTATTTTCCGGCGCTAATAAAAATGCGTATGATTCTCATGCTATGACTTTATTAATCAATAATTATATTGAAGAACATGCCGGAAACCCGTGTTGGTTTGATTTTGAAGGTTCAATGGATATTGACCTGGCCAGGTTTTACGGTGGTTTCGGTTCAATAAAGAGTGAATTTCCGACCATAAGGATAAGTACTTTACCCGCACCTGTTAAATGGATTAAGGAAATGCAGTTTAAGAGGAAATCCTTGACTGATTAGTAACAGTTTGCATTTCGTTCTTTTACTGAAATAGGAAAAGATAACATATTGTTAATTCGTTTTATGTGTAAAAGGATTATCTTTAAATCCAAATTATAGAATCATGGATTTTTTACCTGAACAAATAGAACAATATGTAGATTCCCATACCCGGGAGGAATCAGATGTCCTTAAAAAACTAAACCGGGAAACATTTGCAAAAGTTCTTATGCCGCAAATGCTTTCGGGACATGTACAGGGTCGGTTCCTGAAGATGATCAGCTCAATGATAAACCCTTCTCAAATTTTGGAAGTAGGAACCTTTACGGGGTATTCATCCATTTGCCTGGCCGGAGGTTTAAAAGAGGGCGGTATGGTTCATACAATTGATATTAATGAAGAACTCCTTCCGATGGCTCTTCGTTACATTAAAGAGGCCGGGTTGGAACATAAAATTAAGACATATACAGGAAATGCATTAGATATTATACCTACGCTTAATTACACCTTCGACCTTGTTTTTATTGATGCCGATAAAACGAATTACAGTAAATACTACGAACTGGCTATACATAAAGTGAGGCATGGTGGATTTATTGTCGCCGATAATGTTTTGTGGAGCGGAAAAGTAACAGAATCCATACAAAAATCGGATGATGAGACCAAGGCAATAATGGCTTACAATGATATGGTTACCCATGACCCCAGAGTAGAAAATGTTTTAGTTCCCATTCGGGATGGATTGATGATAGCGCGCAAGATTGTATAATTGAATAGTCATGAAATGCTGTTTTCTTTTTTGCAGTTTAATAATTCTTCCCTGCTTAGGGATAGCTCAAGAGTTACAACCTAACGACAGCAGTGCATTGTTGAATGTTTCAGTTATGGACTATTTGAAAAAGCCCATATCAGGAGAAAAAATATCTTTCACATCCAAGAAAAGCCATAAAGTATTTTCAGGAACGACGGACAGCACCGGTAAATTCCATTTGCTTATTCCTAAAGATGCGGATTACGATGTACATTATATAAAATTTACATCAGAGGAAAATTATGATAATACGCTTTCCGTACCCCAAGGAGAAAATCAATTACTGACATTTAATTACGCTGTTCGTGTGCAACTTCCGGAAAAATATACATTGAAAAATGTGTTTTTTGATTTTAACAAAGCGAGTATAACCGCCGATTCGTATAAAGAGTTGAATCAGCTTGCATTATTTATGAAGGCACAAAGAACAATGGTGATTGAAATTGCCGGATATACGGATAATGTAGGAACCGATGCGGAAAACCTTAAACTGTCGCAGGCAAGGGCCGATGCCATAAAGGATTATCTTTTGAAACACGGTGTGCATACTTCTAAAATAACGGCTAAAGGATACGGCTCTTCAGATCCTGTTGCCGGCAATGATACGCCTGAGGGAAGGAAACAAAACAGAAGAACAGAAGTTCACATTACAAAGCAGTAATTATTCTATAAATTTATATCCAACACCCCTTATGGAATGAAAATGCAGGGGAGTTTTAGGATCATTTTCAAAATACTTCCGGAAGGTTACAATATGATTATCAATAGTCCGGGTGGAAGGTATATTGTCATACCCCCATATTTCTTTCAGGATCAGCTCCCGGGGAATTACTTCGTTTTTTCTTTCTATCAATAGTTTAAGCAGGTCTATTTCCCTTTTACTTAATTCTTTCTTTTCACCATCTTTGGTATGCACTTCATAGGTTTTGAAATTAATAATGCAATTCCCTAAGTGGTATTCTTCCTGACCGTTTATTTCATTTTCCGATAAAGATCGTTTCAATAATGATTTCACCCTTAGTAATAGTTCCTCCAAATGAAAAGGCTTACCGAGGTAATCATCGGCCCCAAGCTTCAAACCCGATATCCGGTCCTCGGCAGAGCTTCTTGAAGTAAGAAAAAGTATAGGCGTTTTTTTATCGGTCTTACGGATATTTTCACAAAGTTCGTAACCATTCATACCCGGCAGGGTAACATCTAAAATGATAAGAGAAAATGCCATGCTCTTGAACTTAAATCTGGCATCTTCCGCATTCATAAAAGCAATAACCTCGTAACCCTCCAACTCCAGATTGAGCTTGATAGTAGAAAGGAGGTTCTTTTCGTCCTCAACAAGTAAAATTGTGAACTTCTTCAATGGTAAATGAAATTCATTAACAATCCCGATAGTATCGGGAACAATTCTCCATTTACAACTTAGAAAGGAAGGTCATCCTGTTCTTCGGTAGCAGGAAGAGCCGCTTCGGTAGCATAGGATGTGTTTTCCTGGCTGCCCGATGAAGAGCTGCCTTTTTCAACACCGTCAATTCTCCATGCATCCAATGAGGTGAAGTACTTAACCACACCGTCTTTATTCCATTCGCGGCCGCTTATGAAAAAGCTTACTTTCACTTCATCGCCGGGATTATAGTTATCCAGTATGCGGCATTTATCCTGCTTTAGCTGGAAAAGGATATGTTGGGGATAATTGGAAGAATTATCGGTAACGACGAACTCTCTCTTTTTAAAGGTATCGGAAACTTTTTGTTCGTCTTTTTTTAATTTTAAGGTGCCTGTAAGTTCGTATTGCATGCGGAGTAGTATTTTAGGGTTGAATATTTGTTTATGCGTTCAAAGATAAGTTAATTTTCCATATAGCCATCCGCTAATAATGGTATCTATTTTAAAATAACTTTGCTGCCCATTAGATAAGCCATGCAGAAAATAAAAATAGGTATTCTGAAAGAAGAAAAGGTTCCGATAGAGAAACGCGTACCCTTTTCTCCCCTGCAATGCAGTGAGTTAATAAGAACATATCCCGGTCTTGAAATAATTGTGCAGCGTTCCCAAAGCCGCTGCTATACCGATGAGGAATATGCTTCCTTCGGGCTTCCGCTTTCAGATGACTTAAGCAGTTGCGATATGCTTATGGGTTTAAAGGAAAGACCTGTTGACCTGTTCTTTCCCGAAAAAGAATATTTTATTTTTTCACATACAACTAAAAAGCAAGCCCATAACCGGGAGATGTTGAAATCCATTCTTGCCAAAAAGATTGAACTGGTAGATTACGAATGCCTTACCGACAGTAGTCACAATAGGGTGATAGGCTTCGGGCGCTATGCGGGAATTATTGGCACGTACAATGGGGTAAGAGGATATGGAATGCGTTACAATCTCTTTAGTCTGAAAGCCGCCTATCAATGCCGTGATAAGGAAGAGTTGCTGGAAGAGATAGACCGGGTAAGGCTTCCCAACATTAAAATTTTGCTCACAGGCGGAGGCCGTGTGGCCAATGGAGCCACCGAGGCTTTAGGTCTGCTTAAAATCAGGAAGGTAACCCCGTATGAATTTTTACATTGCTCTTTCCGTGAACCGGTTTATTGCCAGCTCCATTCCAAAGATTTGTATCAGGCAAAGGACGGTTCCTCCTGGAACTCGAAAGACTTTTATTCTAATTCCGGTAATTATGTTTCTTCTTTTTTACCCTATACTAAAGCTTGCGATTTGCTTATCACCGGCCATTTTTGGGATGGCAAAGCTCCCGTACTGTTTACCAAAGACCAAATGAAACTGCCCGACTTCCACATTAGTGTGATAGCCGATATTACATGCGATGTGAATGGCTCTGTACCCAGTACCTTGCGAGCATCATCCATATTGGAACCCTTTTACGGCTACAACCCCATGACCGAACAACTGGATATTCCTTTTGCTAAAAACACCACTACCGTAATGGCAGTAGATAACCTGCCCTGTGAGCTTCCCCGCGAAGCCTCCGAAGATTTTGGCAAAGAGTTGATGGAACGGGTTATGCCTTTTGTTTTTGGGGAAGATAAAGAAGGTATGATTGAGCGTGCCACTATTGCCAGGGATGGGAAGCTTCAACCTCCTTATCTTTATTTGAGCGATTACGTCGCTTAGTTGGGCGTGCCCCCAAGCTTCGCAAGGGGTCGGGCTATACGCTACAAGTCCTCGCTGCGCTCCGGGCTTTTCGCTGCTATCCCTCACGCAAAAAACAGGCGATTTTGAAAGCTATATGTCGCTATATGTCGCACTTTTTGCGGTTTTTCTTTTTCAAAAAATGGCTATTAAATAATTGATTTACAGTAAATTATATTCAGTTTCCATCTTTTTAATATGGTTGCGTGTGTGGCAAATACATGGCAAATGTTTAGAAAAAAGTCAATGACTTTGGAGGAAGATGATAAGTTTTTATCAGCTCAAATTGGCAGGAAATTTACCAAGCTCTTTACCAACAATACTTTCAGGTTGCTGAGATGATTCTTTTTGTTTGGCTTCTTTTATAGATTGAGACATTCTATATTCTTTTGCTTCTGCAATTTTGGTTAGCTGGATGTCAAGATTTAATTCTTTAACAATTTCTTCTATTTCATCCATTGTCACATTAAAAAACTCCCTGCGTAAATGAATTAGATTAATTCTTTTGTCATTTAAATGTTTATGTAGCTTATTTTCTAATTCAGGTGCATTATCCGTATATATTAAACCATGCACATCAAAATCAAACGGTACAGAAGCATTCCCTAGTTCATCAATTCTATCCTGGGGATCTAACCTTCTTGTCATTCCAAATTTATAAATGTTTTCTCCAAAAGAACCAATATTCGATACTATATAGACATGACCAGATTTGGTTTCTTGTGCACGAGATATTGCCCTTGCCTTTTGCTCTTGGGCCTTTTGAAGATTTTGTTCGAGTGTTTTAATTTTCTCATTTAATACATCTAATTCAGCCCCCGTAGTTTTTAAAACCTCTGCTTTCGCTTTTTCTAATGCCTTTTGATATCTAATTTCTTCCTGTTCAGCTTCGTGTCTTGCTTTTTCTATTTCTTGTTGCACTTTTTCTTCTTCACGCATTTGCTCTCTGATTTTCTTTTGTTCCTCTTTTTCTTGATGTGTTTTCTCCTGCAACTCAAATTCCAATTTTAATTCTTGTAATTTCAAATCTGCATAATCCTTTGTAATAGAGATTTGCTGTGTTGAGCCTAAATTATTAATTGCCTCAAAAGCTATATGAATTCTTGCCTCTACTGTTCCAATGTTATTCCAACTAACTTTTGCGATAGCACTATCACATTCTCCATTAAATGCACGTAACATTAATTTTGATTGGTGCTTCACCATCTTTCTTCCTTCAACTTTACTCCCACTTACAGTCCATACAGTTGGACAATAAACTGCCTTCTCAGATTTAATTAATTCTTTTTCCTTATTCCATATTTCTTGCAATTTATTCTTGTATTGTTCAGAAGTAGTATAATCGTAGTGAGGTTTATATAATCCATATGAAATATCTTCTAAGTTTTCTTCAACGATAGAAATTTCATTTAGAAGGTTTTCGTAAATATTTCTTTTTGATAGGTAATCTTGGTTTAGTTGTTCCTTCTGCTTATTGAATTCATTTTTTGAATTCTCAATACTTTGATTAGCCTTATCAAGTTCCTTGTTCTTTTTAGAAAGCTCCTTATCAACATCGATAATATCCTTATATTGACTAGTATATTTTTTCAACTGTTGGGAGCACTTAACCAAGAGGAAAAACAACCCAATTATAATGACTGCTAAAATGAAGACTAATACTACCATAGTTTATTTGTTTTAATAATTATATTTAATCTTGCTTCCTGATAGAAAATATCTAGAACAAATGTAAATATTTCTTTCAAGTATCACATATACCCGCTAAGCTATTAATAACAAACCCCATCAGGGCGACCTCTTTGTAGATAATCCATGCCATAGCAAAACCTCCCGCCGGCTACCGTGTACCTAGATAGAGACAGATTCTTCGGCGGGAAATGTAATTAGGTGTGTGTTGTTTTCTACCAATAGGTAGCCCCTACGGGGCAGCGTAAGGGCAGGTTGAAGAGCCCATATGCACTAATGAAATGCGTCCCCGCAGCGGAAGGTATAGGAAGGGGTATAACGGATTAAATTATCTTTGTAAAACTCTCTTTATACTACAATGCTAAAACTCGGGGCCAACAGCTATTCTAAAATCGCAATTGCAGGCATTGTATGCATTAGTTTAATACTCATTTATTTTTTCCGGTGGAGTGGGGGGGCTTACCGTTTTGTTATTGCCGGAGATGGAAATGATTATTATTCTTACCTGGTTTCCGTATTCATCAATAAAAATTTAACCCACCAGGATATTTCGCACTGGTATGTTATGCAAACACCCACAGGGACAATCAACGCGCATCCTCCGGGTGTCTCATTATTGCTGCTGCCTTTCTTTTTTATTGGATATGTTTGGGCCTATTTGTCTCATGCTCCGCTCGATGGATTGAGTAAACCTTTTCAGGCTATGGTTAGCATAGGTGCCCTGTTTTATTTTACAACAGGGCTGGTCTATCTCCGCAAATTATTAGCTGTCTTTACTAATAAAGATAAAATTATTGCGCTTGTTATTGTATTGATCTTCTTCGGGACGAATCTCATGATTTATGCGCTGGATGAGCCTTCCATGTCACACATCTATTCCTTTGCGCTGATAACGGCATTTTTATATTACATACACCGTATCTTTCACCAACCTTTCAAAAGGCATTTGTATTTCGCCGGAATTATATTGGGCTTGATTATATTGGTAAGGCCTGTCAATGCTATCATTTTTATGGTGGTTCCATTTTTTGCCAATTCACTCGATGATTGTCTTCTCCGTATAAAAAAACTTTTCCGACAATGGAAAACCCTTGTCATTCCGACCTTGTTTTTTTTCATGGTCGCTTCCATACAGTCTATTATATGGTTTGTTCAAAACGGGAAAATAATTCAGTGGAGCCTTAGGGGGCGTGGGTTTTACTTTAACCATCCTCAAACCTGGTTGATGCTGTTTGGGTTCGACTCCGGTTTTTTTATTTACACGCCACTTTGCTTCCTTATTTTACTGGGACTGCTTCCTTTGTTTTATCAAAATAAATTCCGTTTTTTAATACTTGCAATATTCATTGCCTTTGCCTTTTATCTTTTTTCATGCTATTGGTCCTACAACTATTATGATGGATTAGGCATACGCACGTTCGTCGATTTTTATTCCTTATTTGCCATATTGCTTACTATTCTTTTAGTCTATTTGGCCAACAAAAAAATAAAATATGCGGCCTTTATTTTAATTGCTGGCGCCTTTCTGCTGAACTTGGTTTATTGCTATCAATACCAGGCAAATATTATGCTTCATAGCGGAATGACCTTTAAAAAATACAAATACATATTTTTAAAAACAGATAAATCCTATGCCAATGTACTTGGGGGTAGTATAGACCTGCAGCCTTATTCAACGGAGGCCCCCAAATTAATATACAGCTATGCGCAATATGATCCCATTTCATTTAACAATGTTGAATACGGCCTGAATAATAAAATTCAGCTGAACTTTCCAACCAATGAATTGTATGTGAAAATACGATTCAAGCGAAAGGAAGAAACCCCTAATTCTTCCTTCAATGCCTATATAGTAGTTCAGATAGAATCGGATAAAGGTGAAATAAAAAGGTATGAGCCACACCGGTTGAATGATGTTCCTACTCAAAACAGCGGTCTATGGGAAGATATGCATTATGAAATCAGCGCTATTTCACAGGCATCATTGCCAACGGATAAATTAAGCATATATATATGGAATCAGGACAAAAAGAACTTTGCAGTAGGTGACTATTCTCTGGAGGTATATAATTATATATACTAACAATAAAAAAACCGGCGCCCTATGTGGAACGCCGGCCGTATTAAACACCAATAAAACCTTTCTAACTAATCTGGCCGCTACTAATCTACATTATCATGTAAGAAAGAGTTGTTCTGCTTTAACTCTGTCTTTTTATTTTCACCTTCCGAAAGTGTGAACCTCGATTGGGTTGATTCAGAAGAATGCTGTGGGTCGTCGAGGTCAACATTTCTTCTTTTATAAGCAGGTTCATTTTCGAGTTCGGTAATTCCTGAAGGGCTTCTCAGTTTATAGCTTAGTTGTTTCAGCTTTTCTATTCTTTCCTGAGATTTTTTGCGTTGTTCTTCAATAAATGCAGGATCTGTCAAATCAACCTTTTCGTTAGGCTTAGAGTGAAATTCCGGTTGCACTGGCGCTTGCTGAATAGGGGCAGAAGGTGTGCTATTTACCGGGGTTACGGGTTGGTCATCCAGCGTTACTCGTTTTACAATTTCAAACTCAATTTCAGGTTCCCTTTCTATTGGGGTTATTTTTGTTTCAACAGGTAGTTTTGCTTCAACCGGCTTTAAGAATGGTTCCTGCGCGCTTTCCTGCTTGGGCTCTATATTAGCTAAAGGAAGAGCCGGAGTTTCTATGTGGGCTGCTGTTTTCAAAACAGGTTCAAGCGATTCTTGCTTAGTTACCACCGGAGGCTGAGTATTTAAAATTGGAGGCTGGTTATTTACAACCGGAGCTTGGTTTGTTTGTTCATCTAGTCTGCGGACAATTTTTTCGGCTTTCTTTTCAGTGAATGTAACCACAGGGTTTGCATTGAATCCTGTTGCGATAAGTGTAACATTTATTTTTTCGCCTAATGTTTCATCTATTCCATAGCCTTTTATAATGTCGGCAGTTTGTCCGGCTGCATCCTGAATGAAATCAGTTATTTCGCCTAACTCATCCATGGTAATATCATCGGTACCGCAGGTAATATTGAGGAGTACATACCGCGCTCCTTTGATATTGTTGTCATTCAGTAAGGGTGATGTGAGCGCAAGTTCCACCGCGTGCAATGCTCTATTTTCACCTTCACAGCTGGCAGAGCCCATAATGGCTACCCCGCTTTCTTTCAGCACGGTTTGAACATCGGCAAAATCAAGATTTACATGCAATGTAACCGTAATTATTTCGGCAATGCTCTTAGCTGCAATATTCAAAATATCATCGGCATGAGCAAAGGCTTCACCCAATTTCAGGTTGCCGTACATTTCCCTTAGCTTGTCATTATTGATAATAAGAATGGTGTCTACATGTTCCCGAAGTTCTTTCAGTCCTTCTTCCGCCTGTATTTTTCTTTTTTTGCCTTCAAATGCAAAAGGAACTGTTACAATGGCTACGGTGAGTATGCCCAATTCTTTTGCCGCTTGTGCTATTACTGGAGCTCCGCCTGTGCCTGTGCCACCACCCAATCCGGCTGTGATAAATACCATCTTGGTATTAGAGCCCAGTATTTTCTTAATATCTTCCAGGCTTTCTAAGGTGGCTCTTCTGCCAATTTCAGGAAGAGAGCCTGCCCCACGTCCTTCTGTTAGTCCTGAACCCAGGGCTATTTTTAGGGGTACAGGGCTGATATCTAATGCCTGCTGGTCGGTATTGCAAACAACGAAATCAACGCCTTTTATGCCCTCGCGGAACATATGGTTGACTGCATTGCTGCCTCCTCCTCCTACACCAATTACTTTGATGATGGAAGATCTGTCTGTTGGTAAATCGAAATTAATCATGATTGTGTTTTTTAAGGTTATTTGGGTTTAGGTGTTGCTTTGGGTTGGTTTTTTCTTGTCTGCGTCTACGTCTTCATTAAAAAAGTTAACTGCTCCTGCATATAGCCGCTCCATCATACTGCGTTTATTTTTCTGGTTGGAGTGTTGCACCACTTCCGGTGTTTTTATGGTCGCTTTTTCAGGTTGAATCATTTGATTATGGTTCACTTCATCAAAGCCTTTCATTACAAGTCCAACGCCTGTTGCATATAGTGGATGGCTTAAATCGAAATTACCGGTGGCCAGATGTTCATTGGCATAACCTACACGCGTATCCATGCCGGTTATATATTCAACCAGTTGAGGAAGATATTTAAGTTGAGCACCGCCGCCCGTTACTACTATACCTGCTATGAGTTTTCTTTCGAAACCTGAATTTTTAATTTCATAGTAAACATGCTCCAGTATTTCTGACATACGGGCATGTATGATTGCCGAAAGGTTGCGAATGGAGATTTCCTTGTTCTGCCTGCCTTTCAAGCCCGGTATTACTACTATTTCATTTTCCTGCGATTCGGTAGGGATAGCACAGCCGAATTTCATTTTTAACTGTTCAGCCTGCGCTTGAATAATCTGACAACCTTGTTTTATATCTTCCGTAATTACATTCCCGCCAAAAGGAATAACAGCTGTATGGCGGATAATATCATCCTGAAAAATAGCCAAGTCAGTAGTTCCACCGCCAATATCAATCAACACCACCCCTGCTTCTCTTTCTTCGGGGGTAAGCACAGCATCGGAAGATGCAAGTGCCTCCAATGTTAAGGCCCCCATCTGTAAGCCTGATTTGGTTACACATTTTTCAATGTTGGCTGCAGCCGCTACTTGGCCTGTAATTATATGAAAGTTTGCTTCAAGCCTTGCGCCTCCCATTCCTATGGGATTTTTTATTCCCACTTCATTGTCTACAATATACTCCTGCGGAAGAACTTCTATAATTTCTTCTCCGGGAGGCATGGCAAGTCTTTCCATGCTGTCAATTAAAGCATCTACATCTTGTTGGGTTATTTCTTTGGAAGAATCTGTGCGCGTATAAACACCCCTGTGCTGAAGGCTTTTAATATGTTGTCCCGCAATTCCCACATTTACGTATTCTATTTTAACACCCGATTTTTCCGAAGCTTCTTTCACGGCTTTTTCAATAGAAGCTACAGTCTGATCTATATTCCGCACCATTCCGCGCGCAATACCCAGCGATTCGGATTTTCCGACGCCCATTATTTCTATTTTGTTTTGTTCATTTTTCCGGCCGACAATAACTACAATTTTTGTAGTGCCAATGTCCAAACCGACGATGATGTTTGATTTGTTTTCCATAGAATTTACTTTTTAGTGCAGATTATTTGGTGTTTATATTTAAGGTTGATTGTTGCGTATTCATTCCATTTTTCATTGCTGTTAAATCCTTCTTTGTATAACACAAACAGCTTGTCGAATTTTTGTTTAAGGTCAGTGGTATCTCCCAATATTATGCGCTGTCCGCCCACGCGGGGTATAAGTGTGAATTCTTTTGCGCTGTCCACATAAACCTGGGTTATTTGCGCTTTCCAAAACGGCTCGTGGTTAATGTAAGAAGCAATTTTGTAAATAGAGGGAAGTACGGAATGTACCGAAGTGTCTGTCTCCATTTTTTTTGCGTTGCTTTTGTAGTTTGAGGCGTACGAATCATTTATCAACCCGTTTATAATTAATACACGCGGAGTGCAATTATCGGTGAGGGGCATAAAGTATCCGGCAGAATCGACATAATAGCTCTCTTCATTCCTGTTAATTATTCTCGCAATAGGATTTTTTTGCGCTACTTTTATTTTAATATCTCCGTCAAGGGTTGCATACACTTGGGCATTGGTTATATATGGATTATCCTTCAGCATTTGTTCTATCTCCGGTAGTTTTATGGTATTCATCGCATTGCCTTCCACCGCGCCTTGATCCTTAGTTATGAGCGCACGGATTTCATCCGGAGTTATAAACAGATCACTCCCCTTTTGCGCAATAACAATTTCTACCGATTTGCACAGGGTATTATTTCTCTTTGATTTTGCAAAACCCAGTAATACAGATGCCCCTGCAACCAGCACAACCCAACCCGATATGATTAATATGCGTTTTATCATGCTGTTTTGTTTATTAGGGCATTTTTCAGGGGTTCCACAAGCCGGTCAATGTCTCCAGCTCCCATAGTTACAAGCACATCAGGAATATTGGATAAAACCGCATCAATCAGTTCCGCTTTGGAACTGAGTCTTTTATTTTTTAAGTTGACTTTATCCAGCAGCATGGAGGAGGTTATTCCTTCTATAGGTAATTCCCTTGCCGGATAAATATCAAGCAGAATAAGATTATCGGCCAAAGCAAGGCTGGCCGCA
>Ga0302280_1001369_pt1 | contig 20212 bp, 24 predicted proteins | sample III_Fen_E1_1_FD_198771 | JGI IMG/M metagenome (GOLD analysis project Ga0302280, IMG submission 198771) | Peat permafrost microbial communities from Stordalen Mire near Abisko, Sweden - III_Fen_E1_1 | ecosystem: Environmental > Terrestrial > Soil > Wetlands > Permafrost | place: Sweden: Abisko... | reverse complement strand
CGAACTGGCAGAAGGCCTGAAAACAGATTTAAATGGAAGCTCCTCAATCACTGACATTCAAAATGATGTAAAAGAACTAATCGAAAAGCTAAATATTAAATACGCTTTGATCACCCTTTCAGAACGCGGCGTTTATATCGCCGGGAAGGGGCAGGATTTTTTGATACCGGCACATATCCGCACTATCTATGACGTAAGCGGCGCCGGCGATACCGTGATAAGCGTTGCTGCTCTCGCTATGCTAAACCAATGCGCGCCGGATATTATTGCTGCGCTGGCTAACCTCGCCGGTGGACTTGTCTGTGAAAAGATAGGGGCCGTACCAATAGACAAGGAAGAACTTTTCAATGAGGCTGTAAAGGAGTTTTGCTAAAAATTATTACCCAACTTAGAAACAATTTTCGCCTCGGTTTATGAATTAACAAGTGGCTTCTTTTTCCGCAATATAGCCGCTGATATCAGTGTAATAAGTAACCCAACAGGGAGCGGTTCCATAAATGTCATCCCAATATTGTAGAAAGGGTTATCATACATCTTCTTAAAATCCTTCGCTTCGTTTATAGCCATGTCAATCTTTTCCTGGGCTGCGCCTTCTTTTCGCATTTGGTCAATCTCATACTTGCCATAATTATCTGCAAAATCGGGCATAATTTTATAATAGATAACCTCCCAGGTAGCCACATAAAATATACATGAAATTACGGCAATCAATATCCCCACTTTAAAAGCCTTGCCAAATGAAATAAACCCGCCGCCATTATTTTCCCTGTAAGACCTTATACCAAAGAAAATTAACGCAAAGGAGATGACCATACCAGTGTATCCTACTATAAAGCCTTTATCATAACCAATTTTCTCCATAAATGGCAAGTAGGCAAGCATCAAAATGGAGGAAATAACACCTGAAATAATCCCGAAAACGAGTACTGTTTTTTTCATGTTTTTGTTTTTTGTTTTTATAAATCCGTGACAAATCTAATACTGGCGGGGGAAATATTTAGTCATACTTTAGGGTGATTTAAAGTAAAATCAAACTAAAGGATGACTAATTTAAACAAGCAGGCCAAGCTCTTTTGCCTTTTGCACAGCCTGTGTCCTGCGTTTTACTTCCAGCTTATCAAACAACCGGGATGAATGTGTTTTTACAGTATTGATGGAAACGAAAAGCTTGTCGGCAATTTCCTGGTTGCTCATACCTTCCTTTATCAGTTTCAGTATTTCATATTCTCTGGGAGTAATGGCGACTGCTGACATCGTTTCATTATCCGCATCTATATAATATTTACTTGTATTTTGAATAGCCGGGCCCGATAAGGCTATCTCTTTTTTACGTGTTAGTTTTAGCTCGAGCCAAATTCCGAGCCCGGTAAAAATAACGGCTATCAGGCCCCCATATATCTCAACCGAATTTTCATAAATAAGGAACCGGTATTGTATAAGCTTCAGCACAAAAATAAAAGCCCCAAGTAACATTCCGTAAAATAATACCCTTTTAGTCATTTCTCTTATCAGTCAATTATATGTACTTTCAAAAGTAATTAATTTCTATATTAACCGTTCCCCTTATTCTTGTAAGATTTAAAACATCAACTAAGATTTAAAAATGTAACTTGCATATTAATTAAAATAGTTTGCTTTTATTTACCAAAAAACAAAAAAATGATAAAACTAATTATTGGTTCATTACTTGCCTTTTGCATGGCCTTCCAGGTAAGCCCGCCGCAATGGGCCGGTAAGTATAGTTATGAAATCCCCGGCTCCATTGCTACCGAGTACACATTAAACATAAAAAAAGACAGTACCTGCATATATGAAGGCAGCGGGGAACGTACCTATTTTAAAGTGAAATGCCTGTGCAAGCAAAAAGGGGAAAGGCTTGAAATATACTGGCAGGAAACAGCCGGCGGGTCCTATTATCCGGATAAATGGATAGACAAATCGAAACCCATCATGGCGCTTTTCTATCAAAACGGTAAGCTATATACTGATGAATGCCAGATAGATAAAAGCGACACCAGCCCGAAGCTTCTTTTCAAAAAGAATAAGTAGTTTTAGGTTTCCGGTTCCAACAGTCATTTTCTCTCTTTCTATGCCCAGTAAGTAATCAGCGGCACACCAGGAATGGTCGGCCCCAACCCAATCTCCAGTTCGAGTATCATCCAAACCTATAGTTTAAAATTGATTGATTTAATATAAAATGGTATTATTGCATGTTAAAAAATAACACAATGCCCGAAATAAGCAGGTTTTATGGAATTATTATACGGATGTATATTAAAGATCATTCGCCACCGCATTTTCATGCTGAATATGGTGGAAATGAAGCAATGGTAAATATCCAAACCGGCGAAATTATTCAGGGCGATTTGCCACGCAGGGCTTTGCGGCTTGTGCAGGATTGGGTAGAATTGCACAAAGAGGAACTACTTTACGACTTTGGTGTTTTAAGTAAAGGGCAACCGGACTGGATACCGATAGACCCGCTCGACTAAGAAAAAACAATGAAGAAAATTATTCATATAATTGATGTGCAGCCGTTTGATGTTGTTTGTGAATTCAATAACGGGGAGGTGCGCAAAATAAATTTTAACGAATGGGTTAAGGAATTTGAAAATTCAAAAAACGGCTGGACAAGTAAACTGGCTCAACCTGCTTTTTTTAACAACGTCAAATTAGCCACTTATGGTACACTACTTTGGGAAAACGATATTGATTTTGACCCTGAAGTATTATATGAAATAAGCGTCCCGGCATAATGCGCCTTGCCTCTTTCGCTGCACAATATCTATATTAAAAAACACGAATCTCCGCTGCGCTCAGATTTGCGCCAACAAGGGTTTGCTATTTATTAGGAGGCACCACAAATTGGTATTGTACATGTCTTTGAAATTCACTTGATAAATAATAGAACTTATTATTTGGGGTTTTATCCATAAATTCAAATGACAAAATAGCCTTTTCAATTGAATCTTTATCATCTTTTGCGATATGAAAAATGAATTTTACGGTTGTCTGATCCTCCTCCTTTAGCACCGTAAAATTCTCTTTTGACGGCATGCCATAAATCATTAATATTTCATGAGCCTTATTATAAGTACGCTGAAAATCCCAATCCTTTTTTTCTGACAATTTTGAATATTCTTCTAAGCTTAAGAATTTATCGGTGTCATTTTGCATAATGGCATCCATAGCTTTATAGCACACATCTATTCTTTCCTGATTTGGGTCAGGTGCACACAAGGTAAGGCTGCTCAATAACCCTACTAAAAACAAATATTTAATAATCATTTGAATACCATTATATTATTCTTCCCAACTCATAACTTATAACTTCACTTCCCCCCACTTCTCCCCTTCTTCATTGCACCAACGGGCAAAAGTCTCTACCCACCCGGTATCTGTATTCAGGCAGGGTACGTAGTCAAATACCTCACCCCCGGCCTGCATAAAGGTATGGCGGCCACGGTCTTTTATTTCTTCGAGGGTTTCGAGGCAGTCGGCAACAAAAGCCGGGCAAACCACCAATAGTTTTTTAATGCCTTCATTTGGCATTTCGGCCAGCCGTACATCCGTAAAAGGCTCAATCCATCCCTTCCCGAGACGGGACTGGAAAGTGATAAGCACTTTATCATCTGGCAGGTTAAGTGTTTCTTTTACAAGGCGGGTAGTAGTTTTTACCTGGCGCTTATAGCAGGTATCCCATGCTTTCGAGCTCACTTCACAACATTCTATGGAGCAGTAGCAATGTTTTCCTGTTGGGTCGCTTTTCTTCAAATGCCGCACCGGCAGGCCATGGTAACTGAACAGGATGGCATCATAATCACCTTTTTTCCATTGTTCGCCAATTTTATGCGACAAATTCTTAATATAGTCAGGCTCCTGGTAAAAAGGCTTTAGCGCCCTAACTGTAAATTGTTTGCCTGATTTCTTAATGGCATCTTTTACATATTCCAGCGCCGTTTCGTAGCTGCTCATGGCATAGTGCGGGTACATGGGCGCTACCATCAGGGTTTTGATGTTCGGGTGTTTGGAAAGCAATTGGTCGATCGCGTATGTGGGGGTAGGGTTGCCGTAGCGCATAGCTATTTCCAAAGGCATATTTATTTTGTCCTTTAGTATTTTGCCAAAATCATTGGTAATTACCGTCAGCGGAGAGCCCCTATCAGTCCATACTGTCCTGTACGCAGCGGCAGATAGTTTGGAGCGCGACGGGGTGATAATGCCTTTAACAAGAAATAGCCTCAATAAATAGGGTGAATCTATCACCCTGCTATCCATCAAAAACTCGTCGAGGTATTTTTTCACCTCGGGCGCTTCCGGCTTTTCCGGCGAGCCAAGGTTGACTATTAATAATGCAGTGGTTTCGTTCATTGTATTAAATTGTCCCGCAAATCTCGCAGATAAACGCAGATAGAGGGGGTTATAAACCTTCCCGCAAAGAAGGCAAAAAAAAAGCGGAAAGCCAAATAAGCTTTCCGCGTTAGTTAAATTATTCGGGCATCGCCCTGATGTATATATTTAAGCAGCGGCTGTTTCCGCAGCTACTGTCACTTTTACCGGTATTTTATCCAGGTGAAGTTTAAAATCTTTTCCCATCCATATTTTTACGGATTGGGTTTTTAGCCAGGCGTAAAGTTCCGGATTTTCTTTGATGGCAAACAAAAGGTCGCGCGCTACGGCAACGCCTTTGATGTTGTTCTCGTTTTTTCCATTAACTAATACTATATTAAAACCATAACCGGCTTTACCGCGCATGCCTATTCGTTGAAACTTAAACTCATCTACGGTAAATTCCTGGTTTTCTCTTTCGACTTTTTTTAACAAAAGACGGATAATTGGAAGATAATCCTTCCACAAAAAAACATATTTCCCTATTTCATCCATCTTTCCTCCTTGTTTTTGATAATATTCTTCAAAATTAACAAAAAAGTAACACATTTCTTTGTTTTATCTATAGAAATAACACAATTACATTTTTCTAAATTTAATATCTTTTACGGCACCTTGAAGAATATACTTAAAAAAACCTGTTTCCCTTGAATTAACCCTTTTATAAATACTATCAAATGGATAGTTCATATGTTTGAATGTTGGGCTTTCAAAATAAATACCATGTGTTTCGCCATAGTCATCCTTCACTAATACCCAATTCGCTCCTGTTTCATCTATTATTAAATTTCCAAGGATTGCCCCTAATCCGAGAACAATCATATCCGCAGTAGGTTTATCTGAAATGTCTTCATCAATTTCATAATTTTTTAATAATGTGAATACTGATTTATCGGAAAGCCATTTTTTAAAAGTAATATCCAAAAGTTCAATTTTAGATTTTGAAGTACTTTTATTAAAGTATTTTTTAATTAATATATTTCCTAGGTTTTCACCAAACAAAATTAATTTTTCCTCCTCTTTAGTAAGTTGCCGTATTTCCACAATGATTTTTTTTTCAAAAATAACTAAACCATAGCAAAATAAATCGCTTTATCAAAAATCTCATTATCTTTGATACAACTTTAGGGGTGTCCGCCAAATTAGGCGGACTGAGATGATACCCTCCGAACCTGATGCCGATAATGCGGCCGCAGGGAAAAGTGATTATCTCTTTATCCCCTTTTATTTTTATTGAATATGAATGTCCATTTTAATGGTGATATTGCCGTTATTGATGAAAGAATAACTTTGGTTAAATTACTTGACAATAAGCAGCTTACGGATAAAAAAGGTTTTGCCGTTGCCATCAATGAAAACGTTATTTCCCGCAATGAATGGGACAAGGTAATATTAAAAGAGAATGACCGTATCCTTGTCATTAAAGCTACACAAGGAGGGTAAGAACAATGCTAAATGTAGAATGCTAAATGTAGAATGCTAAATGTAGAATGTTAAATGAAAAAATAGAGCAAAATGAAAAATAAAGACGTGAAACCTACTAAAGCAGCGATTAGCCGGGAGCCTTTTCCTGCATCGAAGAAGATATATGTAGATGGGGTAATGCACCCTGTAAAGGTCGCCATGCGCGATATTTATTGCGAAGATGGCAACCCTCCCGTTACCGTATATGATTCCAGCGGCCCTTATACTGATCCAAATATTGATATTGACATTAATAAAGGGATAGAAAGGATACGCGAACAATGGATAAACGAAAGGAACGATACAGAAACGCTTAAGGATTTTTCATCGTCCTTTGCCAATGAGCGCCAAAACGATACCAAAACAGATGCTATACGTTTCCCGAATATAGAAAAGCCACGCAGGGCAAAACTGGGCAAGAATGTGAGCCAGATGCACTATGCCCGAAAAGGCATTATCACAGCGGAAATGGAATACGTCGCCATCCGCGAAAACCAGCGCCTTGAAGAAATGCGTGCGCAAATGAACGGGCTTGCCAAATACCATAAAGGCGAAAACTATGGCGCCAATATGCCGCCTAATTATATCACTCCTGAATTTGTAAGGCAGGAAATTGCTTTGGGCAGGGCCATTATCCCTAATAATATAAACCACCCCGAAAGCGAACCTATGATAATAGGGCGTAATTTTTTAGTGAAGATAAATGCCAATATCGGCAATTCTGCTGTGAGTTCAGGTATAGATGAAGAAGTGGAAAAAGCAGTTTGGGCCTGCCGCTGGGGCGCTGATACTATTATGGACTTATCTACCGGCAACAACATTCATGAAACGCGCGAATGGATCATCCGTAATTCCCCTGTGCCGATAGGCACGGTACCAATCTATCAGGCGCTGGAAAAAACTAACGGCAAAGCCGAAGACCTTACCTGGGAAATATTCAGGGATACACTTATAGAGCAGGCTGAGCAGGGTGTTGATTATTTCACCATTCATGCAGGTGTTTTGCTTAGATATATACTACTGACTGCCAAACGTGTAACTGGCATTGTTTCAAGAGGAGGTTCAATACTTGCGAAGTGGTGTTTATCTCATCATAAGGAGAATTTTCTCTATACCCATTTTGAGGAAATATGTGAAATAATGAAGGCTTATGATGTGGCCTTTTCTCTTGGGGACGGCCTGCGCCCAGGCTCTATTGCCGATGCTAATGATGCAGCGCAGTTCGCTGAATTGGATACCCTTGGCGAACTTACCCAAATAGCCTGGAAGCATGACGTGCAGGTAATGATAGAAGGGCCCGGGCATGTACCTATGCACCTGATAAAGGAAAATATGGATAAACAGCTTAAGATCTGCCATGAAGCCCCCTTCTATACATTGGGCCCGCTTACCACAGATATTGCCCCCGGCTATGATCATATTACTTCTGCCATTGGCGCCGCGATGATCGGGTGGTTTGGTACCGCCATGCTTTGCTATGTTACGCCTAAGGAACATTTAGGTTTGCCTAATAAGAAAGATGTAAAAGACGGGGTCATCACCTATAAAATAGCTGCGCATGCCGCCGACCTGGCAAAAGGCCACCCAGCTGCACAAATACGTGACAATGCTTTGAGCAAAGCTCGTTTTGATTTCCGGTGGAACGACCAGTTTAATCTATCCCTTGCCCCGGATACCGCACGTGAATTTCATGATGAGACACTTCCATCAGAAAATGCAAAAGTGGCGCATTTCTGTTCCATGTGTGGTCCGAAATTCTGTTCTATGAAAATAACACAGGATGTGAGGGAATATGCTGCGCAACTTGAAGAAGCAGAAATTGAAAAAGGAATGCGGGAAAAAGCAGAAGAGTTTATACACACCGGAGGTGAAATTTATATAAAGAATTAAAGCTAATGGATGTAATTGTAATCACACCTCCGAAAGAGGTTAAAAACGAACATGAAGATATCCAGCGTCTTTTTAAGGCCGGTTTACGCATTTTGCACGTACGTAAACCAGATATGGACCATGATAATTTAAAGACATATATAAAGAAAATACCTAAAAAATATCATCACAGGCTGGTTTTGCATTCTTACCACAGCCTTGCAATGAGTTTTAAACTGAGAGGGATACACCTGACAGAAAAACATAGAAAAACTGAACTTAAACTAGGTATCAGGCTTCTTTTACTAAATATCTTAAGGCCGGGACTTCAAATAAGCGCTTCGGTGCATAATCTTAAATCTCTGGAAGTAAAAAAACCAAAGTATAATTATGTCCTTGTAAGTCCTGTATTTGATAGTATTTCCAAAGAGGGCCAACAGGCAGCTTTTCCGCTGGCCAAATTAAAGGAAGCTGTAGAAAGTTCTCCCTATATTATATATGGGCTTGGCGGCATTGATGAGTCTAAAATTAGCTTTTGTAAAGATATAGGCTTCTTTGGAATAGCCCTGCTTGGCAGCGTATGGGAAAGCGATGATCCTACTGCAAAATATAAAACAATACGTGATATATGCAACCCCAAACCACCCATAGAGGAGTTTTAAGTATAGCTGGCTATGACCCGTCCGGAGGAGGAGGCATACTTGCAGACACTAAGACATTTGAACAAATTGGCAGCTATGGGTGCGGAATTATTACCGCTGTTACTTATCAGAATGATATTGAATGTAATGGTGTGAAATGGTTGCCCTTACAGGAGATCAATAAGCAGTTTGATGCCTTGAAAAGCCGTTTTGACTTTCAATTCGCCAAGATTGGGCTTGTGCAGGATGCCAATATGCTAAAAGACTGTATTGAAATGCTTAAAAACTATAATCCGGGCATAAAAATAATATGGGACCCGGTAATGAAAGCTTCTGCAGGATTTGAATTTGGAAATGTATTTTCTTTTAATGATATAAAGCCGCTTTTAAAAGACATTTACCTTGTTACCCCCAATATAAATGAAATGCAAAGGATATTTCCTGCGCCAAATGCGGAGGAAGCCGCGGCAGAAGTTTCCATGTATAGTAATGTCCTGCTTAAAGGGGGGCATAAAGAAGGCAACCAGGCTGTTGATATATTATTCCACAAAAGGAGAACAACGGGTTTTGTTTCTGATAAAATTATGGGGACAGATAAACGGGGAACCGGTTGTGTACTTTCAGCAGCCATTACTGCATACCTTGATTCCGGCGAACCCCTTGAAGATGCCTGCAATAAAGCCAAAAAATATACTTTGAATTATATTAAAAGCGCTGAAAGGCTTTTGGGTTTTCATGCAAATCATATTAATATACTTGCTTAAAAATAAAAACATACAATCCATTTCCCATCTTCATTATCTTATACAAGATAATGTGCCGGGATTTTCGCATGCAGCACTTGCTGAAATAGCATGTAAAGCAGGTATAAAATGGGTGCAACTGAGGGTAAAGGGCGTTGATTTCGATACGTGGCTGAATATTGCCAGAGAAGTCAAAGCTATTACAGATTATTACAATAGTATTTTGATTATCAATGATTCATTGGAGATCGCAATGAAAATTGGCGCTGATGGCGTACACCTCGGCAAAAACGATATGCCTGCTGAAGAAGCCAGAAAAATAGCAGGTAATAATTTTATTATTGGTGCTACAGCTAATAACGAGATGGATTTTGAAAAAGCCTTAAACTCAGGCGCTGATTATATTGGTTTAGGGCCGTATAAGTTTACAAATACCAAAGAGAACCTTAGCCCCGTTTTAGGTTTGGCAAGAATGGCTGAAATGGCAAATAAACAATCTGAAATACCGGTAATTGCCATAGGCGGCATTCAATTGGATGATATTGGTTTGATACTAAATTCCGGGATATATGGAGTAGCTATCTCCTCAGCCATAAACCTTGCCGATGATAAAACGCAAATATGCAGAGACGCATTGCAATGCGTCTCTACAGCAACAAACAAAGAGTTACAAACATGGACAAATTAATTATAGCAGGGAAAGAATTCAGCTCGAGGCTGTTTTTGGGAACTGGAAAATTCGGCTCTAACAAACTGATGCATGAGGCGATAGTAGTTTCCGGTTCTGAAATGGTCACTGTCGCACTAAAGAGACTGAATATCAATGAAGAGAATGATGATTTGCTGGCAGGTATTTTAGGGCCATCTATCACTTTATTACCAAATACCTCAGGAGTACGTACCGCCAAAGAAGCAGTATTTGCCGCCAAACTTGCCCGCGAAGCATTGGAAACAAACTGGCTGAAACTGGAGATACACCCCGACCCGCGTTACCTCCTCCCTGACCCTATCGAAACACTGAAAGCCGCGGAAGAACTGGTAAAGGAAGGTTTCATAGTGTTACCCTATATCAATGCAGACCCCGTTCTCTGCAAACGGCTTGAAGAAGTGGGGACAGCAGCAGTGATGCCATTGGGCTCACCTATTGGGAGCAATAAAGGTTTGCAGACAAAAGCCATGCTGGAGATCATCATTGCACAAAGCAATATCCCAGTCATAATCGATGCCGGAATCGGTGCGCCTTCCCATGCTACAGAAGCCATGGAAATGGGGGCAGATGCAGTTTTGGTGAATACAGCCATTGCTGTGGCCGGTAACCCAATACAAATGGCTGAAGCATTTAAACTGGCATTGATAGCCGGTAGAATGGCTTATTTGTCAGGATTAGGGAAACAAACTTTAAAGGCGGTGGCTAGCAGTCCGCTGACGGCGTTTTTGACTGAATAGTTATATGGATAGTTTTGAAAATATATTCAATGACTACACCTGGGAAGAAATTAGTGATAATATCTACTCCAAAACGGCTTTTGATGTAGAAAAAGCCTTGATCAATCAGGGCAAAAACACATTGGAAGATTTCGCGGCCCTCCTCTCCCCTGCTGCTGCGCCTTTTTTGGAAGAATTAGCAGCACAAAGCCACGAAATAACCCAAAAACGTTTCGGACATACAGTACAGATGTATATCCCCATGTACTTGTCCAACGAATGCCAGAATATTTGTACCTATTGCGGTTTCAGCCTGGATAATAAGATTCTTCGTACAACGCTTACAGACAAGCAGATATTAGATGAAGTAGCCGCGATCAAACAATACGGCTATGACCATATTCTCCTTGTTAGCGGCGAAGCCCACAAAACCGTCGGGACCGATTATTTCGTGAATGCCATCAGGCTCATAAAGCCTTATTTCTCCAACATAAGCATGGAAGTGCAGCCTTTAGCGCAGGAAGAATATGAAATACTTGCCAGTGAAGGAGTGTATTCAGTACTGGTTTACCAGGAAACATACAGGAAAGAAAATTATAAAGAATACCACCCAAAAGGCAAAAAAAGTAATTTCCTATATAGGCTTGATACGCCTGAAAGGCTTGGAAGGGCTGAGATACATAAGATAGGTTTAGGTGTTTTGCTTGGACTGGAAGACTGGCGGGTAGATTCCTGGTTCTGCGCCCTGCATTTAGACTATCTCCGCAGAAAGTATTGGAAAACAAAATATTCTATCTCATTTCCACGGCTACGCCCGGCAGTGGGCTTGCCAGCGCCCGATTCGCATATTACTGATAAAGAATTGGTACAATTAATATGCGCCTACCGCCTGTTTGATGAGAATATCGAATTATCCCTCTCCACCCGGGAAAGCGCGAAATTCAGGGACAATGTTATTTCATTGGGTATCACGTCAATAAGCGCTGGTTCGAAAACGGACCCAGGAGGCTATGCTTCGGATGAACATGCCCTGGAGCAATTTGAAATTGATGATTCGAGGACTCCTTTCGAAGTAGCTGATGCTATTCGCAATAAAGGGTATGAACCGGTTTGGAAGGATTGGGAAATGCTAAAAAAATAGTTATGAGTTACAAATTATAAGTTAAAGATGAAAACACGCCTGCGTTATTCACGCCAAACACTTGTAGAGCATTTTGGCCACTCAGGCCAGGAAAAGCTGCTCACTGCCAAAGTATTGGTCGTTGGGGCCGGTGGGCTTGGTTGCCCTATTCTTACCTATCTCGCTTCTTCGGGAGTAGGTGAAATTGGGATCGTGGATTTTGACGTGGCGGAAGAATCAAATTTGGCAAGACAGCCTATATATACCATTGGTGATATTGGAAAATATAAATCAGAAACTGCTGCTGCATTTCTAAGAAAGCTAAACCCTGATTGTAAAATAGAGGTTTTTACCTCGAAACTTGATACTGAAAACGCTTTCGAATTAATTTCAAAATATGATATTGTTGCTGATGCCTGTGATAATTTTACTACGCGGTATATTATCAATGACGCTTGCGTAAATGCCAATAAACCATGGGTTTTCGGTTCCATACAGGGATGGGAAGGGCAGGTTAGCGTTTTTAATTATAAAAACAGCCCAACCTATCGCGACTTATATCCGGAACCACCCGCAGATATGGATGCGCCTAATTGCGATGATATTGGTGTAATAGCCACATTGCCAGCCGTCATTGGCAGCTACCAGGCCAATGAGGTTATTAAGTGTATTATTGGCGCCGAAAAAACATTAGCTGGAAAATTACTCATTATGGATTTGTACAATAATATTCATAATGTGGTTAAAATAAAGAACCGGAGCGAAGAGCAAGGAGCGAAAAAAGTGAGCGGGAACGGAGAACGGAGAGCGAAAGAAGTCGTTGAAATTTCACTTCAAGAGTACCTGTCTAATAAATCAGAATATCAGCTTATTGACATAAGGCAGACGCATGAATTTGAAGAATATAATATAGGCGGTCAAAACATTCCCTACCAGGATTTAATCACTGATAGTTCTTCCTTAAATAAAGAAAATAAATATGCTATCATTTGCTACCGGGGCAGGATAAGCAAGGTATTAGTAAGTTTTCTAAAGGAAAAACATGGATTTACCAACCTTAAAAGTATTATAGGGGGAATGGAGGCTGCGGAAGGGCGATAAATAAAATTGTATAATTTTATTTTGTTTTTTCAAGAAATATCAGTATTTTAGTAAAATGTTTATCATGAAAAATAAATGCTGTTCTCCTCTAAATATTAAAAATGCCCTCTACTTTTTCAGTCTCTGCCTACGCAAAAGTCGATTTAAACATTACAGAGCATGATTTTTACAATAATCCCTCTATTTTTCCTCTACTTTAGAGAGCACCTAAAATTAAATAACTGAATATTAAATAATTACAAAATTAGTTTTTACGATTAACCAACCAACCATTAATTCCTCTATTTTCTTTATTTTCGCAACCATAATGCAGAATATTCTCGAAGCGCGCCATATATCTAAAAGCTATGCCACCCACCAGGCATTGAAAAATATTAGCCTGAATGTGCCTGAGCAAACTATTTTTGGGCTGCTTGGCCCAAATGGCGCCGGGAAAACTACCTTTATAAGGATCATTACCCAAATCATAGGCCCAGATTCTGGAGAAGTCATTTTCCGCGGAAAGAAAATGCACCGGGACGATATTGCTTTTGTAGGCTACATGCCCGAAGAGCGTGGCCTGTATCGTAAAATGAAAGTCGGTGAGCAGGTTATGTATTTTGCACGTTTGAAAGGGCTTTCTAAAAGCGATGCGGAAATTGCCATTCGGCATTGGTTTACAGTTTTTGATATAAAAGACTGGTGGAACAAGAAAGTTGAAGAACTAAGCAAAGGTATGCAGCAGAAAGTTCAGTTTATTACTACAGTTATCCATAAACCACCTCTTATTATTCTCGATGAGCCATTTACGGGCTTCGACCCGGTAAATACCGAAATTATCATAGGTGAGATACTTAAATTAAAACAAAATGGTTCTACCATATTGCTTTCTACCCACCGGATGGAATCTGTAGAGGCGCTCTGCGACCATTTTACTTTGATAAACAATGCGCAAATAGTAATTGAAGGAGCGGTAGATGAAGTGAGACAGCGCTTTAAAACCAATACTTTCCAACTTGAAATAGAAGGGGTAAGCCCGCAAACGGATTTCAGCAGCAATCCTGATTTTCAGGTTGAGAAAATTGATAAAAAAGGCGAAGGAGAATTTAATTTGTATATAAATACAGACAATAAATACAACGCTAACCAAATTTTGCAGCATTATATGCAGTACGGGCAGGTAAGCAGTTTCCGCGAAATCCTCCCCACCATCAATGATATATTTATAAGCCTGGTAAAGGAGGGTGCGCATGAATAAAATAGCATTGATCATTCAAAGGGAATACCTTTCCCGGGTCCGGACAAGGACATTTATATTAATAACACTGCTTGGGCCAATATTGTATTCCGCTTTTTTTATCGTTCCTGTACTAGCTGCCATGATGAGCGGTGAAAAAAGAATAGTAACCGTGGTCGATGATAGCGGGAAATTCAAATACAAATTAAAGAACGGTGATGACATTGATTTTGATTTTGTGAATACCGGTTTTCAAGAGCAATATGCCCAAATAGGTAAAAAGGATGGTCCCGAATATTTATTGCACATACCTGCAAATTTTGATATTTTCAAGGGAAAAGATATTCAATTAATAACACAGAAAAGTACAAGCGCTACTTTCAATGCTTCCATTGAAAACCTCCTGGATAGCCGTATTGAAGAACTAAAAATGGAATCTTTCCACCTGAACAAGGGCCTTGTAGATTCACTGAAATCAAGTGTAAGTATTGATGCTAAAGTTATAAGTGAACAGGGATTGAAAAACAGCAGCAGCGTGGCCGCAAGTATAGCTTCTTATGTGGGTGGCTTGCTTATATATATGTTTATATTTCTGTATGGCACTATGGTACTCCGGGGTGTACAGGAAGAAAAACAAAGCCGTGTAGTAGAGGTTATTATATCATCCGTAAAACCTTTTCAACTAATGATGGGGAAAATTGTTGGTATCGCGCTGGTAGGGCTCAGCCAGTTTATAGTTTGGGTGATACTTACAACAGTTTTTTATTCCATTATCAATACACTTTTTATTGCACCTCATATGGCAGCATCGGCTGTTCATGGCGCTGCTAATGGTGAAATGCCAGATATGATTCGTAAGTTGCAAAGCTCATTTACAACATTGAACTTTCCATTGCTTATTGGAATGTTTCTATTCTATTTCCTGGGCGGATATTTGATCTATAGTTCTCTTTTTGCAGGAGTGGCCGCAGCTACAGATTCACAGTCAGACGCCCAGCAGTTTATGCTTCCTATTACGCTGCCAATTATCTTATCTATTATGTTTCTTGCTTCTACTATCAATAATCCCGACAGCACTCTTTCTGTTGTTCTGTCAATGATACCCCTCACTTCTCCAATTATAATGATGGCACGATTGCCTTTTGGGGTGCCTGTGTGGCAGATAGCTCTTTCTATGTTTTTCCTTGTTGGTGGATTTTTCTTTACAACTTGGCTGGCCGGCAAAATATATAGGACAGGTATCTTGTTATATGGGAAGAAGACAAATTATCGGGAACTGGCTAAATGGTTGTTTTATAAGGACTAATCAACTACGCTTATTTTCAACGCATTGGTACGTTGGCGCTCATGAATAGGCATACTTGCAGTATTAATAGTAATATCACCAACTTTCAGTTGCCCCTGTTCCTTTAGTATCTCAACCACATCTTTTATTGTTTCATCTGTGCTGGCAAATTTATTATAGAAAAATGCCTGTACTCCCCAGACGAGGGAAAGCATATTTAAAAGATTATAGTCGTCTGAAAAAATAAACACCTTGGCTTCGGGCCTGAAACTTGATATTTTGAAAGCCGTATATCCCGATTTGGTCATGCTGATAATTGCATTTGCATTTACTTCGTTTGACATAAGTACCGCATTAAGGCAAACAGCATCTGAAAGGAAAGAATCCGATTTTTTATTCAGCGAGTATTTAATGCTATAAATGGTCTTATCAGCCTCAATTCGGGCAATGATCTTTTCCATTGATTCTATAACCTGAACAGGGTATTTCCCTACAGAAGTCTCAGCGCTAAGCATAACAGCATCAGCCCCATCCAATACTGCATTTGCGACATCGTTGGCCTCGGCGCGGGTTGGCCTTGCATTGGTGATCATGCTTTCCATCATCTGCGTAGCTATGATCACAGGCTTGGCGGCAGCAATACATCTTTTGACAAGGGACTTTTGAATTAGGGGCACATCTTCCATTGGCATTTCTACGCCGAGGTCGCCACGGGCGACCATGACGCCGTCGGTTTCTTTCAGGATAGAATCAAAGTTTTTCACCGCATCCGGCTTCTCAATTTTAGCTACTACCTGTGTGCGTTTGCCTTTTTCCTTTATAATCTTTTTTAAGTGTTTTATATCATCAGCCGTTCTTACAAATGACAAGGCGATCCAGTCAATTTCCTGTTCTAATGCAAAATCAAGGTCAGCGAGGTCCTTTTCAGTAAGGGAAGGCAGAGAAATTTGTGTATGGGGTAAATTGACACCTTTTTTGGAGCTGACTTCCCCACCATATGTCACTATTGCCCTTACTTCATTCTCATTATTTGTATCAAGGACAATAAGTTCAATTTTTCCATCGTCCACCAGGATTTTATCATCAAGTTTGACATCCCTGGGAAATTGGGGATAAGTAATGTATACTTTTTCCTTAGACCCTACACATTTGTCTGTGGTAAAGGTTACTATATCGCCTTTATCCCAGGTAATACTATTATTTTCAATATCTCCAAGTCTCAGTTTAGGGCCCTGCAAATCGCCTAATATACATACGTGCAATCCGTATTTTTCATTTATTTTACGAATGCGGGCTATTATTTTCTTTAATACATCGTGCTGTCCATGAGAGAAATTGAGCCTGCAAACATCAACGCCCGCTTCAATTATTTTTTCGAGCATTTCTTCCGATTCTGTGGCAGGGCCTATAGTGGCAACAATTTTTGTACGGCTAAATTTTGGTGTAAGCAAAGCTAATCTAAGTTAATATGTTTGATGTACTCATTTTTCAGTACAAAAATACTTTGTATATTGCGTATTGTAGCGAAAGATGTTTTAATTTCATGTAAAGTTTTCAGTTTTATATTTCCGCTCACAATATATATATAGTCAGCTTCTTTCATTGAAGGTAGCAGCCTGGCATTGTCCTGAAGGTTTTTTACTACATAATGGCTGCATTTATTATCCGGGTCATCATAAAAAAATGCAGAAAACTCATTGGCCGTTTTGATTTTAGAGTCAATTACCACGAGGGTTTTAGATTTCTCTAGAGCATACCCCATCGCTTTATTTATCTCAAAACAAAGGCGGTAGTCTTTTTCGGGAGAAACTATCGCGAAACCATGATAGTCTATATTATCAGTTACCGAAAGGCTCAGCTTTTTCAAAACGGTGGTTATTTTTAAACAGGGGCAATTTAAGAAAATTCTCTATCGGGGCAATCAGCACATACTCCTAAAAAAATAATAGGTTCTTTGGCACTTATTTATAAAAGGATGTTATTTTTGCACGAAATTAAAAAAACGCACATAAAATGTCTGACATTGCAAGCAAAGTAAAATCTATCATCGTAGAGAAACTCGGTGTTGATGAAAGTGAAGTAACCCCTGAAGCAAGTTTTACAAACGATCTAGGGGCTGATTCCCTTGATACCGTAGAACTAATCATGGAACTTGAAAAAGAATTCAATGTATCTATTCCTGATGAGCAGGCAGAAAACATCACCACTGTCGGGCAAGCCATCAGCTATCTAGAAGAACAGGTTGGTAAAAAATAGCCTTATTTTTTATTAATGTCGCTAAAAAGAGTAGTAGTAACCGGCCTCGGGGCCGTGACACCCATTGGAAATAATGTTGAAAGTTATTTTGAAGGGTTACGCAACGGTGTGAGCGGGGCCGCAAACATTACTAAATTTGATGCGTCGAAATTCAGGACTAAATTTGCCTGCGAGGTAAAAGATTTTAGTTCTGAGCAATACATTGAAAAGAAAGACGCCCGTAAGCTTGACCCATTTGTGCAGTATGCACTTGTAAGTGCCGGGGAAGCTATTCAAAACAGTGGACTGGACCTTGAAAAGATAGACAAGAACAAAACAGGCGTTATCTGGGGATCTGGTATTGGCGGACTAAAAACTTTTCAGGATGAAGTTTCAGATTTCGCCAGGGGAGATGGAACTCCACGGTTCAGCCCATTCTTTATCCCTAAAATGATCATTGACTTGGCACCGGGACATATTTCCATAAAATATGGTTTCCGGGGCGTAAATTATGCAACTGTATCCGCGTGTGCATCATCCGCTAACGCGATAGCTGAAAGTTTTAATTATATCCGCTACGGCAAAATGAGTATAATGGTAACGGGTGGTTCTGAAGCTATTATTTATGAGGCTGCTATTGGAGGGTTTAACTCTATGCGCGCACTCTCTGAAAGAAATGACGACCCTAAAACTGCCTCAAGACCCTTTGATGTAAACAGGGATGGTTTTGTGGCAGGAGAAGGTGGCGGCGCTTTGATCCTGGAAGAACTTGAACATGCTATTGCAAGAGGGGCAACTATTTACGCGGAAGTTATGGGTTCTGGTATGTCTGCGGATGCTTACCATATGACGGCTCCACACCCTGAAGGCATAGGTGTTCAACTTGTTATGAACAATGTGCTTGAGGATGCCGGCATGACCACAAAAGATATTGACTATATAAATGTACATGGTACCTCTACCCCATTGGGTGATGTGAGTGAACTGAACGCGATACATAAAGTATTCGGCGATGATGTGTACCGTATAAATATCAGTTCTACAAAATCAATGACCGGGCATTTGCTTGGCGCTGCCGGGGCCATTGAAGCAATTGCATCTATTTTTGCAATTAAATATGGTATAATCCCCCCTACTATCAATCATTTTGATGACGATCCTGCTATTGATAATAAGATAAACCTTACTTTCAATAAAGCACAGGAACGTGAAGTAAAAGCTGCCCTGAGCAATACGTTTGGTTTTGGCGGACACAATGTCTCTCTGATATTCAAGAAGTACAAGGCTTAAATTCCAGTCTTATTTTCAATCTCTTTTTATCCCAAAAGCCATTTCGCAAAAAGCTAAAAAAGCTTATCGGTTTTGTTCCGGGGAATATTCAATATTATCATCAGGCTTTTACCCATAAATCAGTTGCTTTTAGCCGGGGCGATGTAGATGCCTCTAATGAAAGGCTTGAATTTCTTGGAGATGCTGTACTGAGCCTCATACTGGCAGACTACCTGTTTATTAAATTCCCTGAAGGAGACGAAGGTTTTTTAAGCAAACTACGCGCTAAGGCAGTAAACCGTGACTTTGTAAATGAACTTGGATATAAACTGGGGATAGACAAGTGGATGGCAGATGAAGCCCCAATATACCATGAAGCCGACCTTCCCCCGGCATTAGTAGGTAATAGCCTTGAAGCCCTCTTTGGAGCTATTTTCAAAGACAAAGGCTATCTCGTAGCTAAAGGTTTTTTTGAAAAATTAGTGCGCGAGTACCAACTTGATATAGAACAACTCAGCAAAGAAGACCTTGACTATAAAAGCAGGTTGCTTGAGTGGGGACAAAAAAATAATACAAAAATAGAATTTGTACATTCTGGTACTGAAAAGGAGGGCAATAATCTTATTTTCAATATTGAAGCAAAAGTAGATGGTGAAACATTGGGAACCGCCCAAATGCATAAAAAGAAAAAAGCAGAGCAAGAAGCTGCAAAACAGGCTTTAGAGAAGCTAGAAGGTAAAAGTCGGCAGAACATTTAATCCATACTTCATAACTAAAGCTTAATTCCCAGCTTTAATAACAGGCTTAATAAACGCATTGTTATCAGTTTCAATTTTTAAGAAATAAATACCTGCCGCAAGTCTGGAAGCCGGTAATGTAAAATAATTGCCTCCAGATATATGATTAGTATATACAATACGACCATAAATATCAATTAGTGAAATCCGCCTTACGTTTTGAGCTATTTCCTCAAGGTAAACGTGCAACTCATTAATAAAAGGATCGGGATAATAACTTATTTTTGAAAACAGGTATTCTGGACTTATTCCTTGTACTACACCGCATTGAAGGCGATGCTTCTCAAAAAATTCCCAGATTTCTACACTGGCATTCATATCATAATCAGTATGTCCGAGGTAACTTACAAGCAAAGGGGCGCCGGGCCATGTATGCCCTCCGCCAACCACCTCATACTTTCTTATCTCACTAGAATCACTGCATTCGTTATAAACGTATTTTTCAATATCGCAGCTGTCAGTTTTACAATTATCTAATGTAGCATAGTCAAAAGTGTCTCTGCATTTGTCTTTATGCATCCAATAGTTAATGATGCTATCAACTGAAGGACTGGTAGCGCTACCCCAATAAGGCACTTCTGGGTCTGATGTACCGTGAACCTCCATAACAGGTACAGGGCATGAACTCTGACAGGTTGTTATCTCGCTGTCTGTCATA
>Ga0302280_1001367_pt1 | contig 20231 bp, 10 predicted proteins | sample III_Fen_E1_1_FD_198771 | JGI IMG/M metagenome (GOLD analysis project Ga0302280, IMG submission 198771) | Peat permafrost microbial communities from Stordalen Mire near Abisko, Sweden - III_Fen_E1_1 | ecosystem: Environmental > Terrestrial > Soil > Wetlands > Permafrost | place: Sweden: Abisko... | reverse complement strand
TCATTAATTGAATTGGTTAAACATATTTCTATTTTTTAAATCATTATTTTTATTGCTCATAGAAATAAAACTTATTTCAATGTGATTAGTAAGATTGATAAATTCGATAGTGAGTTATAAATTTTATTGTGGAAGATGTCCTATTATTACTACCCCTACTATCCTTACTACAGGTATCTGATTAGCCATTTAGCATCGCTAGCGAAATAGCTGTTGAAGGAGCTCTAAGGAGATCAAGATTGGCTGATTTGGCAATATCTAGGGCTGCAACAGAATCGGCATTGCGAAGGTCTAGAATCGAAGCTGAGATTGTCACTGAAAATATACTCAGAAGGTCCAGGATCTAAGCTGAAGTCGCTACTGAGTCTGCCCTGAGAAGATCTCGAGTCGCAGCTTAAATCGAAGCTGATCGAATTGCAACCGAATCTGTCCTCCGAAGATCAAGAGTGGAAGCAGAAATTGCTGCTGACAGGATAGCCACTGAGAACGTCCTAAGAAGATCCAGAATCGAGGCAGATATTGCCGCTGACAGTGTTCTCAGACGATCTCGACTATCAGCCTAAATATAAGCATCTCGAATTAGAAGACTGTATTATCCATATATCTGATCGGCCACCTCTCATCCATAATAATAAGTTCCCTATTTATCGATTTAGTTCTGTTGTTGTATAAGGTTAAAGAATGATTTTAATCAAAAGGAATAATCTCTGATTGATCTGTAAAATATAATTAGATTTATGGCAACTATATAGATATTTCATACCTTTTAAACAAAGATTTAGAGGCTTATTGAGTAAATTGGAATCCAAAGATTTGATAAATGCACGAATAAAATTTGAATAATTTTATATTAAAATTAATGTTCAAAAACAATGTGTACACCTTTCGCAACTTTCCAGTTTAAGAGCAGCAACGCAAATGGACAGACTGTATCTGCACCATCATCGGAGCTATCTTTTCCTTGACCCTCTTCATCTTGGCTTGCTGCCAATACAATTCAAGTACTCTCCTCTTCATTTAGCAAACTTATATATTCTAAGTTACCCCGTCGATGATACGGGAACATCTTGCTACCACGATCAACCTGATGCTCCTTGGATACATTTTCAAAACATAAATGATTTGACTACAGGAAAGAACTGTCTTTCAGTTTGTCCCAATATTGGAGATAAACTACAATGCTCGATGCAGCATCCTTGCCCAGGTTTAGTAAGTTCCTATAACACAAGTCAAATAATGAATGAACTAGGTGGTTTTTGCCTACCCACTGATAGTTCTCTTGAAGATAAATTTTGGCAAAGTCCTGTCATTGCTGATAAGTAATATAAAATAAATGGGGTAAGTGGTATTTTGTATGCTCTACTCATAGGACTATGTTTAGGAATCATATACATCATCATCTTCATGGTGATCCCCAAATTGCTGACCTTTGGAGCATTTATTTTGGCATTTCTGTGTCTTCTGGTAGTAGGAATTTTTCTGATCGCATAACCTATCGCCATGCTGGACTAAAATGGTAATTTTTGGAATATATTTTTGGGAGTCATATTCTTCATTGTGGCCATATTCCTCTTAGTATTTTTATTCAGTCATCATTAGTAGATCGAAGTTGGATCAATCTTTATGTCTTATTCCAACCAGTTTATTAAATAAACTCCGCAAATGCTGGCCTATATTGCATTGTTTATAGTTCTCAGTTTCGGTTTGATTATATTATTCGCGTGGCAATACTTCGCATTTGGCACCTATTATCCGCCTTATCTTAGCACTGGGGATCTATTCCTTACGAGTGGACATAACACCTTCCTACAAGTTCTTAATGTTATCGAATTTATATGGGGAATACAGTTTTTAAGAGATTCACGTAATTTACATCATATTCAGTCAACTATATCATTTCAGGAAATACTGTCGAGTGGTACTTCACTTTTAATAACAACGCGAAAGCCTAGATTTTAAGACCTTTCAAACGATTGTTCATCCAAAACTTCGGAAGTGTCGTTGCAGGATCTTTTCTCAATGCTTTTTTTGGAGTATTCACTCTGATATATGATTTCTTTAGGGTATTTATTTGGTAATGCAGTGTAATTCAAAAGGAACATGTGGAAAGACCTTTAAATGTTGTCAATAAAGTTGCTGTTTCTTTACATCAGTGCTAGATATAGTGAGGGCTGATGCCTATGCTTACATTCACTTGAGTGGAATTCCTTACTGTAATGCTGCTCGCCAATGCGAAGTTCTTTGCTAAAAATCTAATCTTTTTTCTAGCAATCAGTCGTGCATTAATATGTATCGAATTGCAGCACAACTTTTCTTAATTTCTCTGACAGTTATCATATCAATTTGTATTCTAGCTGCAAAAACTCATTATGCAAGTTTCCAAATTATTGGCCTGATAATCCTAACTTCATATATTGCCGTGACTTATTTTGCTGATATACACTCGAATGGAGCTGAGGGTTTAGTTATTTGCTACTTGGCCGAGCGCAACTGTGAGGGAAACTACCTCGAAGTATGTCCTCATAATTTGAGGAATGACATTTACGAGTTTGAACAGAAGTATGCGTTGACTGAAGTTTGATGATGATCAATAGAAATATTTATGACCTATTGGATTAATTATCGATCAATATAGCAATATTTAGTCCCATGAATCATTCAATTGGTTTGATTATCTTTAGGTCTATCATATGCAATCGATAGATATCGTTATTATTGTAGCTATTTATCATTTTCTTTCATTACAAATCAATAAAGAACATATTGTTTGTATGCGCAAGTAATTGATTTTGTATCTTTGTAAAACTCTCTAAAATGATCCTATCATAAGTTTTTTAAGTTTATTAATTTCCATTTTTAGTAATTATGTAATTTAATAGGACAATTTCCTCTATGTTATTAGTGTTTGTGCCTGTAACTCCTATTGCATCAATTTTCAGAAATATCTCTGTCAAATTAAGTACTCTTCTTGGTAGTTAGCAAAATCAAATTAATATAATATTCAAAAAAAAACTGGAACCGTCGAATAGTTTTGTTAAATCAATTATAAAGCCTAACCAGCAGAGATATGGATGTATTATGGTGGAAATTGATGGTAACTGATATAAATATGATGGATTGATATAAACCATTTCCGTGAGGAATAGAAACTGCGATTTAAATTTAAATTAGTCGTGCTGATAAGTTTAACAATCAAATAATTTTTTAATTTGAATCATGCCTTCTCGTATTCTTCCTATCAAAGCAAGCAGTCAAGCTAAAGCAAAGCTATACTGCCACAAGCTGATCAAGAAGGATAAAAGGCAGATCTAACGTTCCGCTCAAAACAGTTCGGAATGTGATTGTGATGAAAATACTATGAGTGAGATCATTATCTAAGAATCAAAGAACTAAGGATTTTAATCAGTTAAGGAAATAACTCGCTTGATCAGAAGCGCTATGACCTTCTTTCGCTACTCTCTGGACACTCACTATGTCTGTTTAAGCCTACTCTCTAAAATCAAATTTCAAATATCAATAAATAGAGTTAAACTGCTTACAGCTGCTTTGCTATTGCTGGCTGGAAAGGTCCATTAATTTAGAACCCCCAAGTTCACTGACATCCTCAATTGGCTTTCACATTAATTCAAGAAGTCAGATTTGATCGCGGCTTAGGCTGAGTTACTCACCCATTTTAACTTCAGCATTCCGGTGACACTTGACCTAAAAAATGTTGAATAACTCTCAACAGAAGTGTAAAAATTGTAAAAAGCTCTTCTTTCCTGATCCGCTGTTCTTTTCAATGATTTTTATCTACTATATTTACTGTATTTTTTGTCCTTAAAGTCAAAAGTAAGAAAGTGGAAGCAAATGATGTAACTTGATCAAAAGGGATAATAAAAACAAATCTGTTGGATATTCTGAAGGTTTCACCTTCATTGATGGATGAATCAAATCTCACCACCAGGGTGGATTTAAGAGATAATCGAAATGAAGTCAGATCTGGTGCAGCATATTTCATAGACGGGGCTGATATGATGGGTTCAACTATCATACAAAGCACACCATCTCGCTGAGGTTGTTTATCATCACTTGTTGAATATTTATATAATTAGATAAAAGAAATATGGACTTAAACTATTCATTTGATTATCATTTGTATTGGATTTTATCATATATCCACAAATGGACATACTACTCATGGGAGACGCCAAAGCAGGCAGAAGCAGCATCGCCAAAGTCATATTCCAGAAGATGGTTTCCAAATCCACCAAACTTTTAGGGGAAACCAGCAAAATGGAGAGCTATGATTTCAAAATTCAGAAGATTGAGTTTAAACTCTACGATTTCCCAGCCAAATACGATATTTCCGACCCGCCCCCAAACTAACAGATGATTTTTAAAAACGCATCCGCTCTCATCTATGTGGTTAGTCCTCAATCGGACATCATCAAAGCAATAGATAATTTCCACAGTATCTATAAATACATGAACTCGAAGAATACCAACAATTTTTCAACCTTTATCTTCACTAACAAGGCAGATATCGATTTGACTCAATCCGACGCTCGCAATGAATATCAAATGAAACTTAAAAAGAAAATAAGCGAAGATGAGATTGATGTGAAAGATATCTAATTTTATTTCACTTCCATCAATGATTCTTCTGTTTTCTAAGCCTTCAGCAAAGTGATTCAGAAGATGATTCCCTGCTCCCCAAATATCTGCAAATTACTTAATCATTTTGCCAACTCTTGCAAGATCGAAAAGGTCTATCTTTTTGATTTAATAACGAAGCTTTATATTGCTCATAATGATGAAAAGCTATCAGATCAATACAAATACGACATCTGTTCGGATATTCTCGATATATTTATCGATATATCCTATTTGTACGATAAAGATAGACATCAAGATGATAGTGAAAGCAAAACCACTGTTAAATTAATGTATGAAGAGGAAACTGAAATTGTGGCTTTAAGGGTAATGGAAAAGTATTTGGCGCTTGTGTTCATCATTAAAGAGGGAAACTATGATAGACCTTATCTAATTGAAGAAAATGTGACAGTCTTTAGAAAAGGATTAAATGAACTTCTTAATGCAACTATGTCTGCCTTAAAATGATTTAGTGTGCATTTTATCACCAAATAATTATGGTTTAGTTCCATGCTTTATTTTTTCATATATATTTGATGATTTAAATCATTTTTTAACATTTGTAATCATTTCATACATTTAATGTCAACATAGCAATCATTGACATAGTTTAGGGCAGTTCTCGAAAAACATAAAGAAAATTAGATTATCTACAAAGAAAAACTACGGGAAATTAATTCCACAAGGAACAGAATTTCTGATCACCTCGATGGACTCCAGCAAACTTACGAAAAGAAAATAAAGGCCAATTAGCAAAAATTAGAAGCTTTAAGAACTTAGAATGAAGGACTAGTTAGACAAAACATTCTTTATAAAACTGAAATAGAGAGCTATCAAAGTCGGCTTCTTTAAAAATAGAAAATAATCGCCATGCTACTCAATCAAAAAAAGGACATCGGAGGGGTGGGAAGTTCAGATCGATCAAAATCATAAAAAACAGATTCCATCAACGCTAATGAGTAAGACTATAAAAGTTTTAAAAAGCAAATTACTCCCACTTTCAAATAAGAATTGTAATCATCTCATAGCAATGATAAGATTAAAGATGACATTCTTTCTCAGGATAAGCCAATAATAGATAACACCCAGCACAGATAAGAAAAGATAATATAAAATCAGTAAGTAATGGCTCATATTGTCAAAAACTTGCCAACACAGCCAATATCAATCAAGCGTAAATCACCTCCCCCTAAATAAGTAAAAAATGAAGATATACCTTAATAAATATCCATTAAGGAACCATAATTGCCTTCTGAAGTTATTAGTTCATTGATTGATCAAAAAGAGTAGGAAAGATAGATAAAAATGATTCCTCCACCTCCTCCAAGTAAGACTAAAAGATTGGCTCCACCTCCTCCTCCTCCTCACCATAAAAAAGGAGATCACAAACAAATTGTGTCTACTATTCCTGAAGTAATTAAATAGATTCCTAGTTTGAACAATAGCAATACATATGGTTAATAACGGGTTGATGAAAATACTGTTAAAAATTCATAAATTTAGCCTATTCAAAAAAGGGAACCATTTCAATAGCAAGATTATGTTAGCTAGCAAGTGCAGTGTGAAAAATAATAATAAGAATAAACTCATCAAATCGATTAGCCCTTTAATCCATATGAGAATTATCAGCCAGAACTATAAGAAGAAATAGTACATCAGACTGAGATAGCCACATATTAAGCATCTCCTGATAAATACCCAGCTGACACTAATGAAATTCAGGTAGAAAGTCTTTCAAATCATCAACCATATAAAATTTAAGCAGATCAACCTGACCCAAATAATTTTTGGTCTCATTTTGGAAACAATGACCAGGAGGATCATTAAGAGGCTTTGCACATATCTCATGAGACAAAAAACCCAAAAACTGCAGCAAAAAAAAAGAAGACTACTGCAAGAGCAAACATAGCATAGATTAATTTCTAAAGTGAGCAATCAATGAACTCTACTGATTTTTTTAGTCAACTCGCAAAGGCAGAGCCAGAGTCTTCCAATCATTTATAAATCGAGGAAAGCTCGATTGATCACATAGATCGAGATAACTCTTTGATTTCTAACGAGCACGCTTACTTTGCAGAAGAACCAATTATAACTACTAAGCCTCGTGCAGTTAAAATGGTAAAGAAGGTAATTAATTTGATATTCAGAAAGGAAAGAGAGATCAAATAAAAATAGTTGACCCTTCTATGTTCGAATGATGATATGACATAAACAGTTAATATAGTATTTGTTAATGCAATTGATTTGTCATTGATATTATGAATCGAAATAGTATGGCATCTACAAACAGCCATAAAATTAAATAGAAGATTTGTCGTTCTTAATTGATAGTCTAAGCTGATATTAAAGTATATTATAAATATTTGTTGGTGTTGATGATGAACAATCATATATCCTTTGATGCATTTATCTCCGATTCAGTATGTAAATTGTCTCGCTGTGAAGCTGGCTGACTGACTTCAAGTTTATCTTCCTCTTTTTTGAAAGGTTATATCTTTAATTCTAAACTCTTGGCTCGGACTTTATCGACATAACTTGACGACCATACTCGGAAATGATTTTTGAATTTGTTGATTTTGCCGACTGGAAGATTTAGCAGACCGCTATACTTGATAAAGGTCAGTATAATTTCCAGAGCCATAAAGCACATAAAGATTATCCCCAAGCTGGTATTATTTTAATAGCCCAAACAATTTTCAGACGAAAAAAGTAAATAATCGAAGATGAGGTTTAATGTTAGGGCATAGACACACTCAATGACGCATTAGCCTACTTTCAAAGGGCTGGATTCTTTGAAAAACATGCAGAGGATCTGAAAAAGAACAGCATAAATAAGTCCAATGATACTGAGCTACGTGAGGAGGAAGATAGCTACGATAATAAACTTCACAATCTTATCTCCAGTGGACAGATCCAATGAAAAGCAAGGATAGGCAAACTAAATTGTAAAGATGATAATGGTTGTTAAAATGAAAACACTTGAAAGAATGGGTCCAAAGTTATTTAAATATTCCTCGCTTTATTCATAAGCAAATTTAAGGTACCATCCACATATGATTTATAAGGCTTATATCCTTATGTTTTGAGAAGAATTTTCAATAAGTTCAAATCTTCTGAGCCTAAATATTTCCTTGGCCAGAACCACAATCAGTAGTAATATACTGAGGGTCGTCAGCAATAGTCCAGAATCCTTTGGTTCATTAAACAAGATCACATACCCACCTGCTTTTAATTTTTATGAAGTAATAATGAGTTGGTTTCCGGGTTCAAAAATAATACTGAATTCATTTTATTTACCCCATGCATTGAGAGCTACTTCCTTTTCATAAGAATTGGGATTAGATTGATCTAAAACTTGAAACAAGATATTTGTATTAATTTCAATTTTGTTGTATTTTTAAGCGCTGGTGCATCGCAAATCGATTTCCATTGTTAAACTCCTCGCATGGTTGTCGATCACTTATGAAAGCGTGACCGTAATAAATCTTTGGGAGGTCCCTTATTTGTATGTATAGTATGATGATGCTCCAGTTTATCCAGTAAATAAACTAACAAAATAGCTTGACTCTTTTGAGGGAAGTTTTTTCCAGTTGCTGCTTTATTTTGAATACACCACGCTCAAGAGAATCAAGAAAATGAATGCACTCCAACAAACAATTTTCATTTCACAAATTAAATACATAAGGTAAGGATACGTTCTATAATTTCCCTTGTGAAATCAATGATACTACTACAAGTTAAAGATAACATTAAAACAATAAACATCACTAATTCGACAATCAAACTAATTTTGGAATATTTAAGCAAATCAGGGGAATAATACTTAGCAAACTGAGTGCTGTTTTACCTTATGGATTAACAAAAGGGTATTTAGAATGTCTAAGAATCAATCTTAGAGGCATATATTTTTACATGATTCTTTTGAGATTGGCAGAGCAATCATTTAGCGATAACTCTACTTCTAATCTTATAAAATCAATATATATCCTTTTGGGGTGGACTGTAGTAGCTTCTCATTGGTGAAGTGGCTAAGTAATTTGTTTGCCCCAATCTACTACGAGTCTAGTAGTTCCTTCTTTAAATTTCTTCCTCCTGCATTTTGACTCTTCTCCAAGCTTGATCTTGTTTTTCATGCAACTGAGTGAGCATTGATTAAAAATCAACTACATTATATCTATTTCCTTCATAATTTGGAACTTGTGTCTGCAATATTTTATTTCTTTTAAAAGTTATTTCTTCCTACTGTGACATGTACTGGTTGGAAATAACCCCTTCTTCTATCTTTTGATTTTAAATATTCATCTTTTGAATGTATTATCGCACTTAGTAAATTCGTCGGCGTAAGCGTTCGTTCATTTCACGATATCCAGTAATGTTTAGTGTTTAGGTTTGCTGGATGATGGTGCTATTTTAAATCTATGCTTCGATGTTTTGGCGTTCGTCTCGCAACAAATCAAGCTACTCATATAATTTATCCCTTTACTATAATAGATTATCAGCCTCAACGATTTCATTTCGAATGTTTAGAATTTAGGATTGCAAATCTTTAATTTCGATCTGAACTTGCTACTATTGCAATTACAGTCCCGATTATTGCCTATCTCCACAGTTACAGGGAAAATTAGTTGATGTAATTAGTCCCTGCAACATCATTTCAGGTGGCATAAAGCGATTGACTAACTCTATAGTTCTGACAACGTTTTGCTTCATTAAATTAAAATGATCTTCAAATTAAATTTCTCATATATGAGAAATATCAATATTAATCTCAAGGAATTATGTAAATCTGACAATATTGAATCAGATGCCGGACACAGTATGGATATGCTTGGCCAAATCTATCATACGGTTAGAGTATCCCCATTCGTTATCATACCAGGACACTACTTTGTGGAAATTTTTGTTTAGGGATAAGCCAGCTTGCTTGTCGAAGACAGATGAATGAGCATCATGAAGGATGTCCGAAGATACAATCTCATCTTCAGTGTAGCCTAGAACACCTTTCAGTTCTCCTTAAGCTGATTTTTTAATTGCAGCTGAGAGTTAGTCGTAACTGCACTCTTTTTCAGTCTTGAAAGTAAAATCAACGACGGAGACGTTAATAGTAGGCACTCTGAATGACATTCCAGTCACTTTTCCCTTGAGACTAGTAATGACTTTTCCGAGGGCTTTAGCAGCTCCGGTAGAATATGGAACAATATTTGCTCCAGTAGCTCTCCCTCCTCTGTAGCTGGCTCCCTTCTTGACAGCAGAGTCAACAACAGCTTGGGAAGCAGTAGCAGCATGAATTGTACTCATTAAGCCTGAATAATAATTAAAATACCCTCAGTGATAACGAAGTTGTCATGAATAACTTTTGCAATGGGCGCCAAACAGTTTGTGGTGCATGATGCATTGGATACCACATTGAGTTCACTCTTGTAATTTTTGTGATTCACTCCAAACACGAAAAGAGGAGTATCATCCTTGGGAGGAGCAGAGATAATGACCTTCTTAGCTCCACTCTTTAAGTGGTTAGAGGCAGTTTCAGTGGTGAGGAATTTTCCAGTTGACTCCATCACTGTGGAAACACCATGTTCTCCCCAAGGAATCTTGGTAGGGTCAGTCTCTGAATAAAGTCTGATTTTCTGGCCGTTGATTAAAATACCATGTTCCCATTGTTCAACATGGTGAGGGAATCTGCCATGAGCTGAATCATAAGCAATCAGATATCTGAGATATTTTGGATCCATGAAGGGGTCATTGACACAAGTAACTGCAATTCCTCTGGGAATTTCAAAGGATGCTCTGAGTATGAGTCTGCCAATACGACCAAGTCCATTGATTCCAATCATTTTAAATATCTTTAATATAAGATATCATAGAGCATGAATTTCTATTATTATACATCAGTTATCATACTAAACTTCTAACTTCATTAAAAATTAACTCGCAAAATCCATTCAAAAACCCTCTTGCAACAAATATACACTTTATACCAGCACTCAAAACTAAAATTATTGGGCCCTCATTCAAATCGATATTTTTCAGATTCTTCTATTTATCAATGAGTGGAGTTTCTCATCAAGGGAGCTAAATTATTAGTTAATAGGTAAGAAAGTGACAGATTGAAAGGCTGTATAAATATATATCATGCCTCATCAAAATTGGTTTGGAAATACAAACCCAAAGAACATTGTGTTGGGGGTACCAACTGGGGAGGAAATCATACTGCCACCAATACTTTCAACGTTATTATTGAAAATTGTGACCAAGTTTTCATAGCTATTAGCAAAACTTAACTGACTCTAGTGATAAAGAGGAGAAGGAATTGTGGGCATCGTACTTGTTTTTTTATCTTCTTGGCGCTGAGAGCGAGGCCGCTCTTCTTCCTATCTTTTCTACTCTCTAAGCAAATCTAAAGACTGAATATTGGATAAAGAAGGCCTTTGTTGCTTTTCCTATAGCATCAGTTTGCTCAGACATATTTTAATTAATCTTTTTTCAGTTAAATGCCCAGAAGTCTTTCGCTGTCGACCAACAAGTAAGTTAAATCTATTCTTTAAAGCATTCTAAGTCCTCCCTTCCATAAACTTAGCAATTTAAGACCACTTCTTAGAACCTTACAGCTCAAGTACAAATTCCAACAGCCGATGATCCTCTTGCAAAGTCCAAGGCCCTTTTTGAATAGTAGGATTTAAAAAGCAATTCCAATGTTCTCGGCATTGCTTGGCAGTACGAAAAACTTTAGTCTTCGAGGAATTTCTTTCATATAATCTTTCGGAAACTACCTTCCAGTTAATTTTATCTTATTAAGCTATAGCTTCGCTAAGTATCTTTGATTCACCCTTGGTCCATTTATGAGTAACAAGTTTGACTTTTTTAAGGCTTAGCCACTTGAATTTGCATTTTTGCCAAGTTGAACCAGAGATCATATTGGAAATAAAATCCCAATCTTATTTTGACTGACTTAATACATATTTACCATCTATGAAAAATGCGCAGGTTATATGATTTTAAGCCTTTGAGATACCAGCCACACCAAGAGAGTGATGTCCTCGCTGTTCCAGTTGCGCTTTATCTTACGATTGCGTAGCATTCTTAATAATTGTTTTTGTACTTATTAACCCTCCTCTCAGCCATCTACAGAACTTCCTGTCCGTTCTGCACATGATATTTGGTCATTTTATCACAGTACTCTTCCACACAGGTTGGCACTAGCGTCACTTGCTGCTCCGGAAGGGCTGTAATAAATTCGCGAAGCCTATCCACAGATCTATGAAGCTCTTCGATTTTGCTGTCACTTATCAGCACTTATTCTATTTCTTATTGGTCTTAGCAATCTTAATCTATGCTATATCTCTCTTCCAATTAATCTGAGCTTAATATTTCTTAGCTATTGATCTCCTCTCTCTACATGTTATATCTGATAAATAATGAAAAATTCGTTGTTGATACAAAGTCAAATCTGTCCAAAGAAGTTTAGCAGGGCAGATTTATTGAAAATTGGTGATTAAGATGTGCTAAATGTCTTTTGAAATATTTTTAAACGGAACGGCAAAACACCAATTAGTGCCAGTTTGTGGCAGCCAGTGATTTGCAAGTAACTGAAAATAAACTTAAAAAAATACCCCTCCCTATTCTATATCGAAGTTATTTTACTTTTCTTGTTAGATATGTGTATTGACTGAAAACGTACGCTTAATTTGTAAAAAAGTTGTTTCACCATCGGGTTAAGTCCAAACCAAAGTACAATAATTTTTATCCCTCCTCATCCTAAAGCCATTTCTATTTAAAACAAGTTCGCTTTTATGAGAAATGATCACATTAAGATAATCCATAAAGATTAAGCTTGTCCGCGGATAATTGTTAGAATTCTTCCATGAATACATCATCATATTAAGTGTGAGCGACTCCAAAGAAGTTTCTTCAACTTTAGAAGCTTCATTTGATTGAACAAACTAAATGTAAATTCTCCGTAGTTTATTAAATGCTTTCTGCCCATAATATTGAGTCATTCAATCTGTATTCCTGCAATCTCCTCATCTACTGTTATCTTCCTAATTTATCCCATAAGACTCTAAGCAACTTGCTATGATGTCCCGTGTCTTTCCAATGCTATTATGAAGTAAATTATTACATAATTAAACATCTTTTTCGCAGATATATTGCCATGCTCAAAGTAATATTAAAAGTTCCATTGAGGCGATAAATGAAAGTTAGAGAGATGTACTAAGGACGATCATAATGTAGAAGAAAGTGTGATTATTTTAGAGATCCTATGATTTAATTTTTGGTTTGTTTTGTTATAATTATAATTGATAAGGAGATTTTCTGAGAAAGCAGGAAGGCTTGACAAAGCTATCCTAATGATTCTGATCAATTTTGTAAGTGAGAAATAGCATAAAATATGGTTATGTTGAGCATCGACCAGCTCTATGATTAAAAATCAAGTAGAAAAGATTCAAATCAAAAATAATCCAAATAGTTGCGGCTGGAGTATATTTGAGGTTAAAATTAAAAAAAGATGGTGATCAATCATTTTAAGAGAAGAAATATGCAAACTTAAAGAATTGTGATTACAATGATCAAAAATAACACCACTTTTATTGAAAATATTATTTCAAGTTTATTAGACTACTGAAAAATTACAAAATAATTACAAATTGTTTTTTATTGTTATTTAACCTCAGTAAGAAATAGGTTTTGCTTTATCAAGATATTAAAATGTAATTAACTGTTTATTCAATAAATGTTCGCTTGAAATAAATTATAATGACCAAAAAGCAAATAATAAAAATAACTTAATCACTGTATGATCAAAATGACTCAAAGGGTCTATTGCTAAATAAATTGCTAATAAAATTTGAGTTTTTGTAAACAATTGTTATTTAATAATATTTAAATAATCTTCCATCAGGCGAAAACCTTTAATATTTTGTAAATAATACAAATAAATACAACATTAACTCAAGCAGGTTTACCATTTATCAAATTAATTAATCATACTTTATAAGTGATTCACAGAAAATAATAATCCGATTCATTACAGATTAATAAAAGATTTTATGGGATTGAAGATTCCAGTATCTAAATTCATTTATCTTCAAGATAAAAAAACGAAGCCACAATTTTTGAAATTAAAATTTATTAAGAATAAAACATTTTCCCTAAACACAAGTAAACAAAAAATCTGGAAATTCTAAAAACTAAGATTTGTAATTATAAGTCTATTGATTATGCTAAATAATTGAAAAGCATTATTTGTTCTATTCGAGGAAAATACATATCTATAGCATTTTATTGAAATAATTAAAAGATTTACAATATCTTGATAAAAGATAAAATAAATTCTAACAAATGGTATTAGTAACTTATGCAATTACTTAAAACACAAATAGATTTATAGGAAAATTATATATTACTTCTTTCTTTATTTTATTAGATCTTTCTAATTATTTCTATAAACTATATGTGTATTTAAAAGTTTTAATATACATATTTTTAGATTTACTCAATACTCCTACTGCCTCAAAAGAATAATACGCATACTTTTGCAAATGTCCATGATTTGAGAGTGTCTAATACTGGTTTAAATGTTCCCTTCTTCACTGCCGGTCATTGCTTTGTTTAATAATTTAGTCTTACATAGATTAATGTGATTATTTTACAGTATCTGAATATCTTCGAAGTCTTTTATTTCGTTCGGCATGTTGAGTAATTAAACATTTTTAAATATTATATGCGGACATGAAACTAATAGTCAATAAATAGCAGTTTTTAATAAAAATTAAGGCAGTTATAGTTTAAAGGGTATTTGGGGATCACTAAAGTCATTTAACATTTCTATCTTTTTAGTTGGAGCACTTCCTCACAATATTCTATTCTATATGTCTATGACAAATCGATCAATTTTCTTTACATTATAATCATATTTTACGTTGATGTTATAGATATATATAAAGGCACTCTTTGAGAATGACGAATATCCGTTAAGTTAAAGTCACTGCGATGTAACCCTTATTTAGCAATCTTCATTTCCTTAAATGTAATAAGAAGGAAAATACGCAAATAATTTTTAAAAAATTATTGGAGTTATAAATAAATTTAATAATCTCATAAATATTATATTTGTTCACATACATCGAAATAATTGATTAAAAATACAGTCATCATTCTTATTTAATTAAGTCAGCATGCTTTTCATAAAACTCTAAAACAATCTGAGGACAAAGTCTGTGAAGATTAAAAGATTCTACTTTAACTATTTGCTTGCTCTTAAGTTAAACTTGATAGCATACCCTGCCTTGGTGCTTAAATGCATGAAGGATAGATCTTATACTTCTCCAACTTATCCGTCTCTTAGAAGGAGTAAAATTTGGTTTGTGTATCTTTTATTTAGCAACATATTATTATCGATGTTATTCTTGATCTTTTGATTATTTCGGCAATATTGACTCGTATAATTGGCATTAATATTTTTAGGAAAAAATAGCAGATTGAGCGCGTAGTATCAGCTGTAATTTTCTCTATCGTTCCTGTTAACTTCTATGCTTCATTTTATTTTGTCGAGCCTTTTAAAATAGCTCACTATCTCTTATTCTTTGATCATCTTTTTCATCATTTTTGCAAAAGTATAAATTCCCTAAAACTTGTGAATGATTTATCTATAAGTCCTCTAGATAATCAAATATTTACTTTTCAGATTTACCGTATCTTGACTGAGAACATCAAACTCATCATAGTTTTCTTAAAGCATTGCGTTAATCTTTTATATAGATTAAGAATGATAAATTTCAATTGCTAATTGAGGAATTATTTTGCTCTTCAAACGCTTTTAATTATTCTGATAACTCATCAATATGATCTTTTTCATTAGGTAAAATGATTTATAATCAGTTATTCGTCAAATAAAAATGAATTAAAGAAAGTTGATAGAAGCCTTCCGAACTTTCTTCGAGAAATCAGTCGCCCCCGTAGTATAGCAAAATGATTAGATTATGCGCGAGTGGAATCACCTCAGCAAAATACTCAGTTCAGATCCAATCGACTATGGACAAATAGAATTCTATCTCCTTCTCTCAAATAAAAATAACGCTCAAAACCCACAAACTTCACAAACTGGCATGCGGGGAAGTCAACATACGATAGGGTCCTCCAACAAAATCTCAGAAATTGATAATAAATTTCATTCAAACGATTACACCCCTCCAAACTAAAAATCGAGTCCAGATAAGAGTAATTTTGAAAAAAAGGGATCATTTTTGGCCGGCAATATCTCGAAGAAGTATAGTTGCTTATATTTAGAAAGAATTTATTGAGTAATCTCGAAAGCTTCCAAAGACTATTAATCTCCAATCAGGAGCGATTAGAAACTCTGAGCAGAAAATAGAGTGCTCAGACAGCAGTTCAAATCGGAGTCAATAATCCAGTTACTGGTCCCTCTTTTCGAAGATATTGATAATTTATTATTGATACTGTGCTAAACTTAATAAAATCAAGGTAGCTTTTGAAGACTGAGGGCTTTACTATCAAAGATGTATTCAGGAACTATTTTATGAACTTGTAGATGCTATGGGTATCTAATTCCAGATCCATCTATCCTGGAAAGCATTTGAGAATGTACAAATTGAGAAGGATTTGCCTCCATACTACAACGAAGTTTATTTACTTGTTCAAAAAGTTTATTTGGAACACCATCGATTGTAAAGGGGATTTTATTGTTAATCTTTTACTAGTGTTTTGAAAGTAGACTCCAAATCTATTTAGCCGTCAGGCGATCATTTGCTTATTCTGAACACAAGTTTATAATTATGCTTTTAAGGATTTAAGGCAACGATATTTTTCTTTTGCAAGATGCTATCGCTTAATACAAGCCTAATAAATCAAAAGTTAATTTTTTAAGATTGTAAAGATAGTCATAATCCTTAAGATTCACTATACTGAGCAAGGTAAGTCCTATTGAAAACATTTCGGAAGTCTATTCTCCTTTACGGTTTTTGAGAGCTCCTAATGATACTAATTTTAGATCTTCAGGAGCCAAGTATGTTACAATATTATCTTCTGCCATTTCCAATTTATTATTATAAGCTGACGGCCATGAAACAAGCGTTGGAACTTTTATCTTTCCTTCTATATTTATAAAAATATTTTTAGGCCGAACATCACCAAGTATTTACCGAGCTTCAAATTTGGCTTTCATGAGATGGTAAAGGAAAAACCAGATGTCTTCCTCGCCAAAGGGAGACTTTCGACTTTGATGATTATTTATTTATTAACTGAGAAGATAAGGATAGTTGCTGTAGTATATCTAATTGAGTCGATAAGTACTTCTATAATTCCGCTACTTCCGCATAATCCAGTTTCTATGAAGGAGTGTTTGATGGGCAGAAACAAATTGGTGTATGGTTTAGTATATTTGTTTAATGATGATTACCATTGATGATACTAATGTTCATCGATTGCCCTCGTTATCTTAATTGTAGCTTGATTTTCAAGCAAATCTATTACTGGATTGGAAATGTATTAATGATTGAGATTAAGTTTTCTCGGATAGATATTACTGGAAGAAACTGTAGTATTGCCCATCCAAAAGATTATCTTATATTATTAATATATTGACAAGTAGCAAATTACTTTTTGATGTTTTTGATATAAAGTAAAGGCACTGTTTTATTGTATATTCCTTTGAACTCCAATTGTTCTCAGCAATGATGTTGATAATTTATGATAAATGTTTCTATTATTTTATCGTAAATTAAAATTATCATGGGTGGATTCCACACAGTTTGTGACAATACCGATGAAACAGGATAATAAATAGAGGAAAATTCGAAAATAGAGTATGATGGCTAGAGGTTTAGAATGCCCAAAAAAATATCCTTTGATAAGCAGTCGACATTTGCTGAAGTGGAGCATGCAGCCAGAGCCTTTTGTCATAGTATACTTCTTATTAGATAGAAAACGGAATATCAGCTCAGTATGTCCCTGTCTTGACCAGAATTATCGCCTATCGGCATTAGAAGATTTTCTAAAATATTTGGTCCTATTTAAGGGAATAGGATAGATAAGATTTTTTTTAGGATTTAAACAGCATATAGCATGATCTTATGGATTCAGTACGGTTGACTTAACTCAGTTATATCATCATTTTATCCTTTGCAAGAGCAATCATTTTCGTCTAAACAGATCAACATTCTTCTCGCCAGCTCTAACAATAGATAATGAGGACAAAAACAACGACTGGTCAAATATTGCCACTAAATTAATTCAATAAAATAAAGTAGCTGTCGTTTTCATGTGTGCTGGTTCTTCTTTGCGCTTTGGTGAGGATAAATTTTTATTTCCATTCGGGTCAAAGCAAATATCAATATTTGACTTGATGTTTATGAGATTACGGCGCAATACAAAAGCAATAAATATTCCAATTATTATCAGCTGTAGTGCAGCTAACATCGAAAGGATCCATAACTATTTAATATCAAAGCAATACTATGGGTTTGAATCAATCAAAGTAAGGTGCTTTGAAAGTAAATCCCTTGCAATATTTAATAATAGGAAATCATATTGCATTGATGATAAACTACACTTTATCAAGCGATCAGCCGGCACAGCTTATAGTGCGCTACATTTGCTTAATACTAATAAAATCAATAATTTTCTCAATTTTTAAGGAGCTGAATATGTTTATTTTAGTGGCATGGAAAACATCATGGAAAATCCTTGTGATCCCATCTTTTTGGGAATGGTAGCAGATCAAAAAAGGCAGATGGGTGCCAAATGTGTCGATGCAAATTTTTGTTAAAAATTTCCTCGATACTATAGAACAGATAAAACTTCTTCTAAAGTTTAATTTTTAAGTAGATATATGACTATTTAGATGAGAGCCATTTGCAATCTGTTTCGAAAGAAGCTAGAAAATTGCCCATTGGCATTAATTCTATGATTTTCAGCATGGAGTTTCTTAAATCAATACTTTCAGACTTTAGTAAATATATGTTCCTTGCATAGCATTATGATATAATTGAGAAACAGGAGATTGTATATAATCCTATACGTAAAATTTCTGAAAGTTTCCAATGCCTTAGTTTCGAAAAAGACATTCGTTTCTTAGTAAGTTGCTGCTAAAATCCTTTGATATACAAGGTAGACAGATCCAAATAATATGCTCCCATCCTATCTAAGAACAATGAGTATTCTCTTGAGGCGGCTTATAAAAATTATGCCAACATTATAGAAGAGGACATTGAAAAGTTTAGTTAATCATTTGGATGACTCATTTTAAAACTGATTATCTTCTTTTGAAATTTTAGCCATGAATGAATAATTTGATTAAAATTGATAATTATCGAATTTTAAAGAATTGATTTAGTAAACAAACGATTAATATTTAAATAAAACAGACTAATCATGTCAAGAACTCCTTTGAGTTTTTCAAAATCATTTCTCGATAAAATCCCTATGGCTTATTTTATAATTCTGTTGGAGTTCCGAATTAAATGATTCTTCCATTCTCCATCACGATTATCTTGTCAGAATGTTTTAAAGTAGACAATCTATGTGCGATTGTCAGCACTGTGCATTCTTTAAATTTATCACTAATTACTCTTTGAATAATTTAGTCATTTTTCATGTCAATATTGGCTGTTGCTTAATCAATCAGCACAATTTTGCTTTTCTTTAAAAATGCTCTGCATATGCAAAGCAGTTGCTTCTCTCCTGCAGATAAACTATCATTGGAAACACTTCCCTCCAATCCTCCTTTTTCTGTAATGGTTTCATATAGATTGCATTCTGTCAGAATAGACAGCAATTCTTCCTCAGTGTATCTGCCAGTAATATCCAAATTTTACTTGAAAGTTGATTTGATGAGAGTGGGTTCTTGATCGATCATTGTTATTGCATTTCTCAGGTCTTTGAGTGAGTAAGTTTGTAAAGCAGTTCCATCTATGAGCAAAGAACCTCTTGATATTTAAGTTATTCGAAGGAGGGTGTTGATTATGGTAGTTTTACCGGCTCCTGTCCTTCCAACAATACCGATTTTTTAACCAGGAAGTATTTTGCAGTTGAGTCCATTTAAAACATCTGGCAGATCCTCTCGATACTTAACATGCAAATCAACAAATTAAATTGATCCGTTTGTGACAACCTATCGATATCCCTATTATTTTGGGTCCCAATTCAAACAGTATTGAGTATATGATTATTAAGGCTATATTTGCATAAAATTATAAATTCTTTCAAGAGAAATGATTTTGGTTTCAAAATAAGCAAAAGTTTGAGTAGTTCCTATGATATCATCACTGAGATTAAGAGCATAGTTCATAAGCAATCCTGCCAAAGAAGCATTCTCATTCTCGCTAAGAATGCAATAACCAATTGCTGCCATATTTACAAAAAAACTTAGATATGTCAAATTGATTGAGAACCAACTTTAAAGTCCAGATTTATTTAGTCGCACTTTTTTATTTAAATCCACTTTAATTATCTGCTTGCAGATAAACTGATGCTACTTTTTATAAGCTCGGATAGTCGACAGCCCGCTGATGGCAGACATGAATCCACTTACAATAGGAGAATTTGTCGATTTTTAGTATCTAGCAACTTATCTCTGGGTT
>Ga0302280_1001364_pt1 | contig 20241 bp, 13 predicted proteins | sample III_Fen_E1_1_FD_198771 | JGI IMG/M metagenome (GOLD analysis project Ga0302280, IMG submission 198771) | Peat permafrost microbial communities from Stordalen Mire near Abisko, Sweden - III_Fen_E1_1 | ecosystem: Environmental > Terrestrial > Soil > Wetlands > Permafrost | place: Sweden: Abisko... | reverse complement strand
AACCAATATCAAAGAGCCCTAAAAAGGTCCACAAATCAACATCGAGAAAAGCGAGGTGAATATCAAACTGACGTCAATTGCCTCTATTAAAGACCCACCTATTAAATACAAATACGTTAAACTTGTCAATGAAATATTTACTCTAAAAAAACCGGCTAGTAAACTAAATATTCCTAATATAACTGCAAGTATTAGATCGAGTAATATTGGGTCATCCGATGACTTTTTAGATCAGATAATGGAGATACCTGAAAACAGCTGTATTGGAGTACGTCCAAGCGTTATCAAAAAAATATCTCCTTCGAGGATAAGCAAGAATATTGAAAGTTTTAAAAAGATTGATGCCGATTAGAGTAGTATCGGATCTAAAGTCGAAGGGGGAAGTAGTTTTAGCATTAATCTTATTGATCCTACAGGCAATCGATAAAAAGTTCAGAAAAGTAAGTAATCTATCAAAGAAATACAATAATTATAAAGATCTAAAACTGATATGATTAAACTTAATAACAAAGAGACACTTTAAAGCAGATGTAATGATAATCTCGAAATGATTAAACTCAATAACAAAAATCCACTTTAAAGTCGATATAAGGATAGTCTCGTTTAAAGTTTATGTATGGATAACCTCGAGCAAAGTGTGGTAAGTGGACATGCTCATAAGCTCAACGCATAGCAATAAATCTTAGCCAAAATCAGAAGTGCATAAAAGACAGCCGTGACTAATCGAAATCCTAAAACATTTAACAATAAATGGATTGATGATGTAATCCAATAGCAATTATAAGTGAAATTAAACGATACAGCAACTGTTGACTAATGGTTATAAATTAAGGAAGCATTTGAAGAGTAACTTGAGGAATTAAAAGCTAAACTTGCAACAAAGAAAAAAGGGGAGGAAGGATCCAGAGGAAACAGAAGCTACAATCAAAATATTAGCTAATCATATGATGATCTCAAGTATAGCCAGTCTTTACTTAATACTTAATTTGATGTCAGAAAGGAATTAAAAATAGTAGAGCCAATCAAAGAAATGACCGTCAGTATGGAATTTAAAGACGATCCTAAAGGATTTAAGCAATAGTCTGTAAGCAAACAGAATCAATACCTGCGAAAAGTAGGTGAAAAATAATCGAAGGGCAAGACGAACTATCACGATAAATTGATAATTGGTTTAAAATAAGGATCCAACTACGATCAGGAAAATATCATAGACAGTATATCTTTATTTACTTAGAAGCCGCAGCAGAGTACCTCACCAAAAAGAGGTAGGTCGACGATGACGATTTTTGATTTTAAGGCTCATTGTCATTACTATTATTACAATTTAAATATGAACTCTAACAATAAGGTTGAGGACTACGAAAGAAGGCTTCAGCAACTTCCTAAAATCAACAAAGAATTAGAAGAGTAAATTAGGAACTATGCAATGTAAGTTCAGGAGCAGGGTATGATCCATAGTATTTAGAGAATTAGATTAATACACAAAATGTTAAGATCAAATTGTGTGAGGAGGAACTATACAAATTAGACAAAACTCTTGAGACTCGAGAAAACTAAATTCAGGAGTTGGCGGAGACAGAAGAAAAGAGTGCTCAGAAAGAAAAGAAATATTTTATGCAAATTGAGAATTACAACAAGAAGATTTAGAATTTAAAGGGAGAGGTTAACAAAATGCAGAAAAGCATCATAATTCTTAAAAAATAAGCCAAGGTGCTTTAAAGTGTATTTATTTGTTTAGGAAGAGCTTGGCCACTGCCAATAGTGATAAGAACAAGGCCCTACAACAGCTGACTAAGGGACAACTTAAACTTAATGCACTCACACAAAACCTTAATGATCTGAAGGCCAAGGCAATGTAGAAAGGAGGGCAGAAAGGAGATGATACAGCTGATCATACGAAAAGAGATTAGAAGCAGCTCAACGATCTATTCCTAGCCATTAAGAAGCAGATGCAACTGATTGACGTCCTAAAAAAGCAAAAGGTGCATCTCATCGCTTCCACAGTTTTTAAGTACTGCGAAGACGACTTCTCAAAATTATTGTAGATGAATCGCTAAAATTGATTATTATCATGTATTAATTAATTCTATGATATATAAGGTCATAATAGATTGCAATCTAATCAAACCCATCTAATTCCCTTGCGGCCAGCCCATAATCCTCTAGGCATGAAGAACCAGTAGGCTATAGGGAAAATGAACCTTTTCATGAAATAGAACTCATAGCGAGGTTTTTATTGGTCTTTGTAGAAGGTTTAATCGATCACGGAGTCGTACTTGAATTCTGCCAACATCAGTTTTAACTTGCCTACAAATAATGGGCAACTAGCATAACCATCATATCGGCCGGGTAGTTCAGTTATGGTTGGGTTTTTTCTCACAGCCAATAAGTTTCTGTATAAGAATAAATCTACTCAAGTAAGGCTTATGTTTAAGAGAATACAGCAGCAGCAGTCTTAGAGTTAGGCAAATTAGTACAGTCTCCAATACCCCAAATATTGCTATATTTATTGTGGCGTAGAGTGTTTTTGTGACAGTCTAAGTAGCCAGTTGCATCGGCAAGTCCAGACTCTGCAATATAACTGTGAGGGCCCATTGGTGGAACCACATGCAGGAAGTCAAATTGTTTTACTGTTAATTCTTTGGTGTCAAGGTTTTGGAAAGTGGCCTCATTGCCTTTAACTTTGATTAAAGGAGTTTTGAATGTGGTCTTTATACCATAACTAGCTGCTACACGAGTAAGGGTTTGCGAGTACTTGGGTACGCCAAACATTACAGCCACTGTCTTGTAAAACTCCACTTCTATTGGCAGTCTTTTATGGCTCCACACATCGCTCCATAGATAGAGAATCTTTTGAGGAGCTCCAGCACATTTTATGGGAAAGGATGGTTCGGTAAAAATAGCTTTCCCGCTTTTCAAGTTTTATGCAATTTTTGCTAGTTTTTATGCATATTTTAGTTGATAAATAGATCCTACCTTAGAGTTAGGATCATCAAGAGCCTCTTGAAGTCCCTCAATTTTTTCAAACTGCAGGCGGAGACCAGTGCCAACTATCAACTCGTCATACGTGAACTATGAGCCGTTTTCACAAATAACCTTGTTTTACTTTGGCTGAACAAGTTTCACTTTTTCCCTTGTATGTGTGACTCCCTAAGGGATGACTTCTTCCATCTTTTTACTAGTTGATGGAAATTGTTTTAAGGCTGCTCCAACCATTGTCCATCCAGGCTGATAGTAGTGGAATTAGGCAGGGTCAATGATCCTAATTTAATTGGGGTGGATTCCTGAGCGTAACATGTGTGCGGAGATACTGATCCCTCCAGTTCCAGCTCCTAGAATGCAGTAACGCGTATGACTGGCAAAATAATACCTCAACAAATTTGCTCCTCTCATCATGATATCTTTTAATATTATATTTGCATTTATTACGTCACCGGAGTGTCATTTTATGATCAGTTGTCTGCTGTTGCAAACAGAAAACCACTATTTAAGACTCTTATGTAAATGTACTAGACTCAAATTTATTTTGTTTTAAAGATGGTTATCGTAAAATATTGATCATAAGAATTTATCATTATTTTTATGTTATTTTTAACTGACCTTAATATTTTGGTTATTTAGGCATCGAGTAAAGGAAATCATTCCATTTCATATCCTAGTTGATCAATTTCAATCATTTCTTTTATTAGATATTAAATAATATATTCATCAATATATTCTTCCCTATTTACCTAAATTCTCATGGAATAAATCAATCCTTCTTTTATATTTATTCTTAAAATCAAAGTTTCAATTTTATTTTAATCTTGTAAAGCTAGTGCCAACAACAAAATCAATCTCTACAATTAACCCTCATAAATGTTATAAATAATTTATTTGATCAACATCAAGAATTTTGATTATTTTCAGCCTTTTCAGCCTTTTCAGCCTTTTCAGCCTTTTCAGCCTAAACTACATATTCTGGGTCAGATAATTTAACATCTGTTCGAATCTCGTCATTCGGGTCGGTAGTAGTTGGTTTGGATTCATTTTCTTCTATCATGTTGCTTTGACGCATGATTAACTTTCTTAAACAAAACTTTATCAAGTAATATAGAATTAATCCGGCAAGAACAAATGGAAAAGCCATCCAACCAATCACGATAATTATACTATCTGTGAACCAATACTTCTTTGATTAAACCATCTTTCCTCCTTCTTGAATTTATATTGTGTTGTAGAAGATAGTTAAGACTTTGGGATAGTGCTTGGATTCCTGATTCAACGAATTCACCATTTATATTTCAATAGAGGCTTCAACATTCATAAACAGGCTCGTAGAATCAGTGCCTCCATTTAACAATGAAGCGAGAGAAGAACTCTAAATATTAAGTAAATTACCTGTATTGAGATTAAAGGACTATTACTACTGAAGGTTCCCGTGACTTTACTTTACATTGAGCAGCGACTATATTGATTTAAATTTTATGGAGAATCAGATGCATAAGCCAAATAACTGATGCTTTTAATAATGAATGAACTATTTCCTTCATTGGAAAGGATAGGAGCATTCACACTCAGAGCAAGCCCCTATTCACTTAGCAAGTAAGTAACATCGTAGTTAGGAGCATCAATGCTGTCATAGGGATTTATTTGGTCGTAGTTATAGTAGTTTATCAAGTACGACAGTTAATTTGGAGTGTTTTTGTTGTCCACCTTAAGAAAATATGAACCATGCACATTTTAAACCCCGAAAACGTAGTGACCACCGTAATTTGGTCTCTTTAGCCGAATTAGACTACTATTTGCGATTGCAGGATCGGTAATATCTGAGTAGTTCTTGGATGCTATGACTGACAGGTCACCTCTGCAGTTAAATATTTACACCATAACATTCTGATTGTTGCTGGAAATTTAAAATATCCCTTCGCTATCAAAAAGGTGATTAGCTGAGGGACTGAGATGAGTGAGTTAGTTTTTAAACAGTAAAAATGTCGCTTTTGTAGAAATATCTGTCGTAGCAGTAATGTAATAGGTTCCTCTGATATTGTTGAGGTGATAAGCCATTGTATGCTCACAATTAACTGCCTTTATAGCCAATTCACTGCTCTGAATCGTTTAACCAGTATCAAGCTGGGCGATTACATTAAGGCTTATGTTTGGAATAGTATTGCTCATTTAGGTATCAACCATATTGATCATCAAAGTGACAGGTTTATCCAGTTGCTGACTGTTAACAAACTAAATGGTAATTGGCCAGTCATTCTTCAAATCTATTGTGGCGGGATACCCTTCAAATATTCTTTCAGTTGCTCTATTGCGGTCCAATTGCAAGTAGAATGATGCTTCAGTCAGAGCAGCCACATTTATTCTATACAAGGCGTTTTTGGAAAAAAACTCAATCTTTTCCTTTGATTTGTAATCGATTGCATTAATCGTAAAAGTTTTAGTTTCAGAAATTGTTTAAAAGATTACATTCTTTCTCGAGGGGTCAGTCATTATAACAGAGATACTACCCTATAGAATGTTGAAAGTAATGGTGAAAGTGGTCAGCGAATAGAACACGTAGTCCTACATCGCTATTTATGTCGTCGGCTTTAGGTATTATTTGAACATATGGCTCACTCTCAGCGGAATTGGGTCTGTTAGTCTCAGGAACACGATTTCGCCGATAAATCTGGATTTTGTTGTCACCACAACGTAATAAAAACACTCTGAACAGAAGTATTCGCTCGTTGATGAGACAATGAAGTCACCATCGATGACATCGATAACTGGAAAGGTTTTGTAATCCAACGAGAATACAAAATCCAAAGTTAAGTTATCTTGGCTGAAGGGAAGGATATAAATATCCGCGCTGCCTGCACTCACCAACTGCATAATCCTGAATGAAGATGGATGCATATTATAGAAAAGAAAACCTTCAGTCTGTCCTACTTACAGGTTGAGCTCGTAAAGAGTGGATAGTCTCACATTTTTTATGGGTTGATTGACAGAGATATAGCTGATTTGATATGAGCATTGGTCGATATCACCCCTTACAAAAACTCTATCATTTCCGTCAATCTTTTGAACTCTGATGTTTCCCCCAATTTGGGTATATTGGTTAACCGTACCGTTGTCGTAGGTTGTAAAAATGGTTGCGCATTAAGTGGCTCGTCGTCCCTCACTGTTCATATTCCTGAAATTAATAAAGGCATCTTCAGGGTCGATTAAATACATATAAATTTCCCCCTTTTCGATAAACCCGACTTTTGTGTCTCCAATCGGTAAATAAGTTTACTCTTGAGTCACTTCGATGTCGTAGTTGATTTCTTCCAAACCTTGATTATCATTTAAATTCTCAGGTCGAGAAGGGTCTGAAGAGGCCACACTTAGCAGTAAGTAGCAGTCTTCCCCCACCGTACAGAACGTGTGAACAAATTACTAATCGATACTGACGATGGATGTTCCAAAGTTTCTGAGAGTTGTGGTAAACAGATTGCTGGTATTACTTTGATGATTTATTGTATCCATATAATCCTGATACAAATTTACTCCTTCCTGCAGATTTCTGTTGAGGAAAGTTGATTTGTCAATTATTTTAGCTAATATTATGTAAACTAATTTCATGGATTGAGTTGTAAAAAATAATTTAATCGGCAAAGTATTGTAAAGATGGTAGTAGAATAGCTTACCTCCCTGTCGAACATCTATATCAACTACTTTTTCAACTATTCCATCAAAGAGAGCTACTTATGCATCTTATTCCTCCACAATGAAGTTGAAATTTAGAGTTTTATTTGAATTACTCACAAAATTCACAGTAATGAGGCATGTTCTTACAAAGCCAGGCTTTTTGGTGCTTAAAGAGCAACCTGCGCTCATATCCTAAACAGTAATACCATTGTGATTTCCTAACATGGATGGCAATTTCACATTATTTGCATAAAAATCTACCCAGATTTATTTGTTTAAAAGCTGGATGTGAGTAAACGAGGCCACAAATTTTAGATCAATGTTGCGGTTGATTGCAAAGCTAAAACATTCGCTTTAATCGGTGTGCAAGACAACATTGATGGGAAGGTTTAAAGCTGATGTGGTACAATCCTGAATGCTCCCTTTGTAACTAATTGTAAACTTGTTATTTTTTCCAATGTCTCCGAACACATCAATTCTATAGTCAGTATTTTTGGTTGTAGTGATCTGACAGATCAAAGGATTATCGCTCTTTCCGATACAGCTGAGCTGTGTATTCGACGAATCGAATACTTTGAAAGTACAGTGACCCACAAGTTCGTTGAGACTCACCACAATCGACTCAGAGTTTTAAGAATTGGCTTTGAATGAGGCTGTAGAATTAGTGGGGCTGAGAGTGTAGGTGAGCATATTCCCCTTTTACAAGATGATCGTGTACAGATTTTAATTAGGAGTGTCTGATGTCCTGCGAGCAATGACTCCCAAATTTACCTCTGTGAACTGATAGGCATAAATGGAAATATAAATTTACGATTCCAATTTACTTCCCTTCAAAACAATATTGCTTTTTTCCCCTGTTTGAATTTAAATTTCATCCATCGGACTTTGAAGAGTGGGGAACTGCTGAGTTGTCGATACAATTAAAGCTGATTCTCCTGAGAAAGTAGTGAGGAAAATTTCAATTTCAGTTACATTTGCCAGAGACGCAAGCGAAAAAGCATAATAGACATAAGACTTTTTATAAATGAAGTCTTTTACAATCGAATTTTATTTGAGGTACGTCACGTAGAATTATCTTTAGGCTGTTATTGAAAAAATGAAGGGGTCGAGGGATTCGCTGACGGCAATGATCTGAAAAGCACATTCCTTAAATTAGAGGTTATGTTTTGTTGCCAGGTTGCTGCAGTTGCGAGTGTCGTAGTTCATTTATATAGTCATCTTATTTCCATTCATGACGTTGTCGTTTTGGATTTATTGCGAAATGAATTTATCATCGTTTAATTGACTTGGAAGAGTAACGAGACATTTATTCAAGTCTTTATCTTTTTGATTGTTTCCTTATTATCGTTCTATATTCTGGCATCGTGTAAAGTAAAAGCTTCCTGAGCCCTGAATAATATCAATCCTAAAAGCATAGGTGGCAAAAGTATAGCTGCTGGCGATCTCATAGACGTACTTTTCCACCATAATATAATTTTATAACGAATTTTGGCCTATGTCATCAAAATATGTAAGATAGGGTTCAATATAGGTCACGTCCTATCTAGTAACCTTAGTGTAGAAGTAGAATTCAGAAGTCACTTTTGCTGATACTTGTATATAAATAGAGCCAGTGAAATTATAATTTCTCCTTAGGCTTGGAGAAAATGAATAGCTGATCGCAGATGATTTTCTGCTAAAAGGAACTTTATTACTAAATTCACTATCGAACCCAATATCGATTTTTGGATTGCCTGAGTACGTATCAAAAACCAATTCAATGGTTTTGTTACTGATATCTGATGCTTATTTATTAATATTGAGAGTATATATTTTTGATTATTTCTCATGTATATAGTCGAAGTACGACCTTCCTAAGGATATCTTTATATTTCCATTCGTTATCTCATTTACAGAAAAAATAATAGATACCCCCATTTGTAGTCTCAGGTACACTTTAATCAAGTTTCCTGGTTTCACATTCTCTTTTGCTAAGTAAATCCCTCGACCTCCAGTAAAAAGTGAGTATCCTTGCATCATATAATTGTTGTCAGTTGGAGCTTTTACAGTTTCATCTCCATAGTTTATAAGCATATCCAGCTTTTAGTCTGAGAACTTCATATTTTATTCAATATTGGTGATGGTCGCCAACAATGATAAAACTGTATAATTTGCATTACTTGGAACTTCAATCAATACATTTACCGTTAATCCTTCGCCAGTATAGGAATTAAGTTGAAGTTCTTCTCCAAAAGTAAGACTGATAATGTCACTGAAGTAAGTTTCTAAGTCCAAAGTACACTCGGTGATACAATTGATTGAAAGGATGAATTATCGACCTTGAGTTAATTATTTTGAATCAATTTTGCAGATTCCTGCGAACTACTCATGTGCATTGTAACAGTTTTGAAGGTATCCATTGTCTGAAGTGATAGTCAAAGAAGGAACCTGAAAGGGATCAGTGACAGTAGGATGAGCGTGTATGTAGATATCTTCATTGGAAGATATGTTGGAGGGTATTGCTATTTTATAAGATGCTGTTGATGAGCTATTCAGTTAAACGATCAATTTTTGCCCAATTTCAAGTGAGACACTATCTAAACAGTTAATGAAAAGGATGAGTGATAAAAACACAAAAAGGTGAATGATTTATCTTTTCATTTGTAAATAAATTATAAATAGCAATATTAGCATTTATAATATATGAGTCACAACTATCAGTATTTTAATTTGAAAGATTTATTAAAAACACTATTCCATTTGCTGCTGAATTTAATCATTAGTACTTTTTTACCTTTTTTAGGTTTTTTACGAATTAATGAGTGTTTTCATTATTTTTATTTTGAGGATAAATAATTTTACTAATTATAGTTCTGATAATTTTATCAACATATTAAAAAATCACAATTTAGTTCTGCCATTAGTAAAATACATTGTTTAATCATTTTGTCTTGATTTGGAACAACATTTATTATCTTACATGAGGAAGTCAACTTTGTTTTATTTTAATTTATCAAAAGTAACTATCTATAATCTGATTAAGCTGTTAATTATCAACAAAGTGTATGTTTTATTTACAGGACAACATGGAGTCATGGATACAAATTAAAAATTAAAAATTAAAAATCAGAAGTTATTTCGTCTATATGCATCAACATTTAATTGTCAATTTTAACTAATTATCATTATTGATAGTTTATCTATAAGTTCATAGACAAGGGGGATCTGAATACACCTGCATTATATAGACCCATCATAAACTTATATATAAAAAGTAAAATATAATTTTAAGTTTTGAATAATTATGTTTCGACTCAAACTTCAATACTTGACATAGGAAAACATTCAATTAAAGAGACAAGTGAATGATCTAAAAAAGATACTTGCAATCCATTCAGAAACTAACGAGAAATCACTCATATACCAAATGACGGAGGAGAAATAAGAACAATATAGGATTATACAATCACTTCAAGACGAAGTAAAATTACCATAATTGAGCTATTACTATAAAAATAGGTTCGAGTGATTGAGCATAATAGATACTAGTAAAATTTGTTGGAGCTTAATGCTTATATTTTCCAACTCAAACGGTAGATAAAAATGATGTAAGTAATCTTAAAGCAAGAAGATAAGATTACTAATCCACCCAATATCATTGAAAAATGGATCAAATAAAAACTTAAAAAATAAAAGAATTAAGTTTTTCATCAATACTCAGATCCACTTCTTTTTTTTGAAATTGTATAGGGAATATTAGAATCAATAAAACATGATCATTGTGAGACGGAAGATTCAATTTCTGAAAGGAATCCAGAGAGTAATAAAATGAGATAGGGTGATTCAAAACTTTCAGATACTGAATCAAATATGAGATAAAATTAGCCATGGTATGTAGATAAATCAGGAATATATTTTTTGTCAAAGAAAAGGCAATAGAATTTGCATTTAAAGCTTAGAGACGCCAAACTGCTACAATATACATCGATGAGGCTTGCATAAAAAAGTGAAGTTCAGCTGAGCAACATGAAGCTTCTGAAAGAAAGTTATGTGAATTTGATAGCTGAATATGAAATCATAAAGAAAAGAATGATATTTTATGAGAAGTATATCACAGAACTATAGTCTCGCAATCACCTTCTCATTAATAGTCATTTAGAAACAGAAATAGGTGATAATTACTGATATTTTATTAACAAATCAATTAGCAATACGTCTATTATTCTATTACATGTATAATTTACTTTATGTTGGTACATTTAGTAATATTTAAATTTTACAACTAATCCCTCTCAACAGATATATAATTAAGGCTAATTCACAATAATAATGTCAGCATATAGTTTAAGTTAGATTAAATATAATTCGATGATTGAGCTTAAAATCAAATATCTATGGCTTTAATGTTCATATCTCCCGTATCCATTTGACAAACTCCTAATTCACCTTTCATTTCAATGTCAGAGGGTATCGTTACACTATTTGCTCCCACTTAGATTTCGTCTACCATGTGCTTTTGTCGCATTAATAATATTCTGAAGCATATTTTTATCACATAATAAAGGGTTATTCCAGCCAACAAAAACGGTAACAGCATCCAGCCTATGAATATCAATAGATTATCAGTAAACCAATATTTATATTATAAAAAGCCCTTAGCCTTTTGCTGGATTTAGATCGTGTTATAGAGGATAGTTAAAACCTTAGGGTAGTTCTTCACTTGCTGGGTCGATGAATTTGAAATTTAGACCTAGATTGAAGCCTATACATTCACATACAGAGTTCCTCCATTGCTTTAGTCGATTAAGGAACTAAGTTATTGTTTCTAAATTTAAATATAATTACATTTATAGAGATGTACGAACTATCGTTACTAAATGATTTAACTACATCACCGGCAATAGAGCAGCGGCTTAAACGATTCAAACTCTATCTTGAATTCGAGGCGTAGACCCAATAGCTAATATTTTTTACTATAATTGAATTGTTGAGGGAATCAGAAATGTAGGGAGTACTTACATTCACAATAAGCTCATTTTCACTCATTTGACTAATAACATCGTAGTTCGGAGAGTCAATACTGTCGTAAGGGTTGATATCATCATAGTAATAGTAGTTTATAAGGTACTACAATTCATTTGCCTTGTTTTTGTTACTCACTTTCAAAAAGTATGAGCCGACCACATCCTCAACTCCGAACACATAGTGACCTCCATAGTTTGGCCTTTTTAGTGTTATTAGACTGCTATTCACTGTTATAGGATTGGTGATGTCTTGGTAGTTCTTGGATGCTGTGACTGAAAGATCACCTTTGCAGTTGAAGATTTAAACCATAACTTTTTGATCGTTGGTAGGTAACTCAAATATTCCTTCGTTATCAAAAAGATGGTTTGCTGAGGGACTGATATGAGTTAATGAATTTTTAAACAGCAAAACGGTGATATCAACAGGATCGGTGGCTGAAACTGCGATGTAATATGTTCCTTTAACATTATTAAGACTGCATATATAGGTATCCTCAGCTTTGACTAATGATCTAAACAAAGTCGTGTAATTCAGTAATTATCCGGTGTCAAGTCGAGCAGTTATGCCCACAGTTAAATTTATATTTTGTCCAGGTTCTTCTAAGACATCAGCCATTAGCGTTAAGGGTTTATCGTACTACTGACTATTTACAAATTATATGATAGTTTTTACGCCTTGAGTAAGGCTGAGAGTGGTCGGAAATCCTTAAAATATTCTTTCTGTTGCACTTTAGTGATCAACTATTACTATAAAACAAGCTTAAGATATGGCTACAACTTTTATTATATACATGGCTTTGCTGGAATAGAACTCAATTTTCTCTTTTGTTTTATAATCGACTGCGTCAACAATAAATGTTTTCGCTTCACTAATATTTTAGTGAACAACTTGATTTTTTAGTGGGTCGGTAATGGTCACTTAAATTTCTCCGTACATTATATTAAACATTATATTGAATGCATTCAAAGAGTAAAAGATATAATTTTAAGTAGCAAACTAAGTATTAGGAATCAGTTTTTATCTGAAGAGGTGACGAACTGTCAAAGGAATTGGGTCATTCATCCTCAAGAAGACAATTTACCCAATAAATTTGGTTTTGGTAGTTACAACTACATAATAGAAACACTCAGAACAGAAGTATTAATATGTTGAAGAGACGATATAGTCTCCATCCATCTCGTCAGCTAATGGAAATTCTGTAAAATTCATTTCAATGGCTGCTTTCAAAGTTAAATTATTTTCATTAAAGGGTAAGATATAGATATCTACTCTTCCTCCACTCAAAAGCGTCAAAATTCTAAAGGAATTTGGATGAGAATTATAGAACAGGAAACCTTGAGTCTCACCGGCTTATAGTGTCAGCTAGTAAGGAGTGGATAAGCGGACTGTTTTTACTGGCTGTTTGATGGAAGTATAACTGATCTGATAAGAACATTGGTCGGTATTCCCAAATACATAAATTCGATCGACTTTATCACTCTTTTGAAGTTGAAGATTACCACCTACCTCATTAGACTCTCGTATTGTCCCATTTAAATTTAGGACAAAGATGGATGCGCATTTAGATGTGAGCCTGCTCTCGCTGTTGAGGTTGCTTATGGACACAATTGCATCTTCAGGATTGACTAAATATGTGTATATTCCTTTTTTTTATACAAATCCTATTTTAGATTAGCCCAAAGGTAAATACACTTCTTATTGAGAAGCTTATATCTCATAAGAGACTTGTTCTAAATTATCGGGGTCAGCATTCTAAAGACCCATTGTAGCAACAGTGATTAACATATAGCAACCTTTATTGAGTGAGCAGAATTTATCAATATATTCTTTACCAATAACGACTGATGAAGTTTCCATATTGGCTAGTTCTGCAGTATACATGCTACTATTGGCCTCTGTAATGTTATTTTTATATTAATTGACAAAATCAGTCCACAAACTGATTCCTCCTTCTCTCGTTCTTTTTAAGAAAGTTTATTTATCAACAAGTTTAGCTATCAGCAAATAACTATATTTCATTGAATGAGTTGTGAAGAATATCTTCAGCGGCAGAGTGTTATAAAAGTAATAGTAGAACAATTTTCCACCTCCCGAGAACACATCTAAATCATTCACTTTTTCAACAATTCCATCGAAAAGAGCAATTTAGGCGTCATCCTCCTCAACAATAAAATTGAAAATTTATGTACTTTCGGAGGTGCTGATGAATTCAATAGAAACCAGACATGTTTTTGCAAATCCAGGTTTTTTTGAATTTAATGGGCATACTTTGCTCATTTCCTCGGTGGTGATAGTGTAATGAGTTCCTACAACGGATGTGAGTTTAACATTATTTAAATAAACATCAGCATCGATCTATTAGTTTATTAGCTGGGGATGAGTGAAGGAAGAAACAAATTTAAGGTCAATATTTCTATTAATTGAGAAGCTATAGCATTAACTTTCAGAACTGTGTAATATCACTTTAGTTGGAAGATTTAACGGGGCACTCGTGCAATCAAGGATGTTGCTTTTGTAACTTATGGTAAACTTATTTATTGTACCTATTTCACCATAAACTTAGATGCGATAATCAGTATTTTTTGTTGTTTAAATCTCACAAACCAAAGGATTATCTGCTTTTCCAATACATGTTAAAGGGGTGTTTGAAATATCAAATATTTCAAAAACGCAATGACCCATGAGCTCATTCACACTCACGACAATCGATTCAGCTTCAAGCGAATTCAGCTTGAAAGAAACAGTCTATACACTTTTATTCAAAGAGTAAGTGAGGAGAGTACCCTTTTACAACACAATAGAATTGATGCTCGAATCAGATACGTTACTCGATGCATTATTGGAAGATCTGCGAACAATCACTCCCAAGTTAACTTCTGTAAACTGATAGCCAAAAATTGCAATATATATCTGAGAAGCAAGTTTCTTTCCTGAAAGAGCGATGCTGCTCTGCTAACCAGTTTGAATTTGAATATCAGGGGATGTACTTTATAGAGTTGGGAACTGTTCGGAGCTAGACACAATTAAAGCAGATTCTCCTGAAAAGGTAGTGACGAAAATGTCAATTTCTATCACGTCTTCCAGAGAGGGAAGAGAAAAGGAGAAATAGGCATATGAATTCTTATAAATGTAGTCTTTTGCGACCACATTTTCTTTGAGGTAGGTCATGTAATATTTCCTCTCAGCTGATATTGAAAAGATAAAAGGTTATTTGGACTATCCAACCGCGATGATTTGGAACCCGCATTATTTATAGATGGTGTTGTTCCTTTTCCCCAAATCACTGCAGTTTACGATATTGTGGCTCATTTGAATCGTAACTTTATCACCATTAATAATATGCTTGTTTTATAGTTACTTCTTTGAAAAATTAGGGTCCTTTACTTCGTTCGCATTATGAACGAGACAGGCAGTAAGATTTTGTTTGCTTCCGTCTTTTTTTTATATGCTTTGACATCGCTTGAGATAAAAGCTGCCCTCACCACTTATAATATCTACTTGAAATGTATAGTCCATAGTAGTATTACTTTTCCCCTTCTAATATGAAAATCTTTCCACCATTATGAAGTTCTACACCTAATTTTGTTCGATTTAATCGAAGTAAGTAAGATATGGCTCTATGTACGTTGCATCCTCTCGGTTAACCTTTGTATAAAAATAATATTCTGATGCAACCGTTGAAGATACTCTTATGAAAATAGAATCTGTAAAATTATAGTCACTTCGAAGACTGGGAGGGAAATAGTAACTGGTAGCTGAAGATTTTCTTGTAAAAGGAATCTCATTGCTGAATGAACTATCAAATCCAATCTCAATTGTTGGATTTCCCGAGTATACGTCGAAAACCAATTCAATTGTTTTATTCATCAGTTCTTCAACTTGCTGGCTGAGGTCGAGAAAGTACATTTTTTATTGCTCGTTATTGCTGTAGTCGAAGTAAGATGTTCCCAAAGTAATTACTGAGTTTCCGTCACTAATTTAGCTGACACTAAAAGTGATAGATATTCCTATTTACATTCTCAAATAAACTTTGATCCAATTACCTGGTTTGACATCCTCTTTAGACAGATAGGCACCTCTACCTCCAGTGAAAAGGGAGTACCCTGCAATCATAAATTGTTCATCAGTTGGAGCTTATACTTCTTGATCTCCGTAGTTGATGAGCATGTCCAATTTAGCTTCAATCTCTTATGCATTTCGCTAGATATTAGTGATAGTTGCAATCAAAGCCAAGGCTGTATACTCAGCATTACTTGGAACCTCAATTAAAACAACGACCGTTAACCCTGTTGCAGTATAAGAATTGAGTTGAAGTTCTTCTCCTATTGAAAGACTAATGATGTCACTGAGATAAGTTTCCAAGTCTAAAGTGCAGTCGGTGACGCATTTAATTGAAAGCACAAACTCTCTTCCTTCTTTCAGTTATTTTGCGTCAATTTTACAGATGCCCGCGAAGGATTCATGCGCATTGTAGCAATTTTGCTTATAGTTCTTATCCGAAGTGACAGTGAGGAAGGGAACCTGCAGAGGATCAGCTATGGTTGGTCTAGCGTGGATATACAGATCTTCATTGGAAGAGATGTTGGATGGTATCTTGATTTTGTATGACGATGAAGAGCCTAACTTCAGCGAAATGGTCGATATTTCTGATATTTCGAGTTATATGGCATTGCCACACTTGGATATCTGCAGCAGTAAAACTATCAAAATGAAAGGGACCAAATATCTTTTCATGGCTATCTATTAAATTTAAATATTAATATATAGTTAATGAATCACATCCATTTAAGATAGTCTTTTACCATATACCATCATCAATATCTGTGATAGATTGCTTCAGCATTTATATATGGACAGACTTTACTTTTCAATGTCGATTTACGTAAACTATGCAAAACTCATCACGAGGGTTTTCATAATAAATGAACTATTTAATCGTAATTTCGGTGGTTTTGTCAATTGGTCTCGGGTTTGATATACAGCGTCATCGTGAGTACGAAGATACCTTGAGTCGTCTCATTAAGCTGGTAAAAATGGATAAACTGGATGAGTACTTCGATGAAGATGTCGTAAAATGTGCCATTTCTACTTGTTGTAGTTGTGGATCATAATTTCGTAATGCAACCTATTCGGGTATTCACTATTTGCTGTATCATTTAGACGATTAGTTCGACAGAGAACAACTGCAAGTCATGTTTGACGAAGATGTGCCATCGTAATAAAGATATTTGTTTTGCCAAGGATACATCAAAGATCAAAGTTTAACTCAGAAACAATTATAATCTGTGTGCATCGCTGTTAGTGAAGGGTTTTATATCGAGCAAATATGGATTAAAATATTGAAATACATTATGCTGTTTCTGTTTGCATTGGTGTTCCTCGTATACCTTTCGGATGTGATGCCTAAAAGTAGTTCTGAACATAAAAGATAGACGTGATTTCAAAATGAATTTATAAACAAATATTGATAATCAATGATATCAAGATATGAGCACCAAAGTGACCAATTGAAGCAATCATTTGAAAGAATGCTTTTAACATTGATTTATATTTGATGTATAATTTTATATTTGTGTTCTTGACATTTGGTACTAGGGAGCTCATTTTACTAATTATAATATTTGATTCAATCAAATGCAAAATGCCAACAAAATCATGAAATTATTTTGTTTTCCCACTTCAGGTTCACCTCCAGATTAGGAATACTCTTGAAAACTTTCATATATTAATCGAAGTTGCTGTACTACCCATCATTCATATCGATATTGGATGCTGAATTAACAAACGTAAATCCTGTGCAACTGCTCTAGCAAAGCAGGTTGTAGATAATGTTAGCTTTTTCTTGATTGAAGTAGTTATCTGTTATTTTCAACTCCAAATATTTCAAAGTATTGTTTCGATTTAAAACAGCTAATTTTTTATATAGTTCCAGCTTGATTTCGTAGATTGGCTCTGTTATTCTTCTATACCAATCACAGTACACGAACAATATAGGAAATATTAAGCAGGCAAACATTGCCGTAAAAACACAGCAGCAAACATTCGGTTGATTAATCTGCATTCCTTTGACAGTTATATTAATTTCAGCTGAATCCTTGTAGTTTCCACTGTTTCGAATGTCCAATTAAGCGTTGAATTCCATGCTATTCCCAAAAAACTGATATTTTGGAACATAAAAATACGATGCCGGAGCAAGTGAGTTAATTCTTTCAGCTGAGGATAATCCTTTTTGTTTGGCCAACTGAATTAAATGTGTTCTATTGGCTTGAAGCTAAGCATCAGTCATTTCTTATTGAAGACCAAATAACTTTAAACAAATCTAAGTTGATTATAAAAGATTAGAATTGATTTATAGCTTATTAAGGAATACATCAAATCACTTATAAATTTCAAAGTGAACCATTGCACAACAGAAATGAATAGAAGGCAGTTAACTAACAAAAATCCTTAATAAAAATATTAAAGGTTTTTACAATTTAGTGTCTTTGGAAGCATACTACTTAATCTAATCAAATAAAACTACTGCAATAAATCAAAATTAATATTTGAACGATTTCGAAGAACCTAACATGGCCTTCTTTTTAGGATCCTGCACTTTTTCAGCCAATCTCTGTAAATAAATTTGCTCAAGCTATTTATTTCCGGTCTTATATTTTCTCCTTCTTCGGATTCTCTTCTTTTCTTTCTCTTCGTCAACCGCCTCCTCTTCCGTCGCCTCATCCTCTCTCATCTAATTTTATTTTCTCGTACGTGAAATAATATCTTCATCTTTGTCGTCATCTTAATTCTGAGGCTCTTCTATCTTTTAAAGCTACTTATGCAACTCCTTAGTATCGATTGTATTGAATATTTGATGGGATAGTTTTTGACGATGATCAATAATGTTGTTCCATTGTTCTCTTCTTTCTCGGTACTCCATCAATGATTTCCTATCATCAAGTTACTCAGAAACAGGTCTAAATTCTTCTTTGCGATCGAGTTGTATTTGATTCTCATCTTACGATTCGTTTCCCTCTATCTTTTACTACTCAATCTTCGCCATAGTTTTAAAATCTTACTCGTCATATTTTAGAATCTAATAATACTAGGCCTCTTACTCTTGAATGGGCTCAAAAATATTGATCTTTAGTTTAGAGGATTTTTAGGCTGATTACTGATGGCCTTTTTTGTTTGATTTATTATTGATTTTTTGACTTGATTTGCCTTTAGAGAGTTAGCCTGACAGCTAATTAGTTTTGGGGCTTTTGGATATTTATCCTTAAAGGTCATCCGCTTGATGATCTTCATTCTAACTTTCTTAAACTCCTTCGCCTTTTTCACTAATTTATTAAGCCTTTTTAGTCTTCTTCAAGGTTTCATAAAGGGCATCTGTTGCTGCACTGCCCTCCTCAAACAGTATCTAATTCATTGAATTTGGATCGTGTTTCGAAAATATAAATTTGCCTCCACTCGAGCCAACACACCTTTCGCCATCCATCGACCCTTCATATTTATCCCTATATTAATCTTAAATTTTATTTAAAGACTAATTGTTTACTCTTTACAAGTATTGTTTGGCTTCCATAAACTCTGTATCTTCAAAATATTCCTTGGGCTTATAGATGTCTATGAGACTAATAAAGATCGAGATCAGCGTGACAATCAAACTTTCACATGCTGAATAAAAGACTTGATCTTTTAATAGTTTATTGTAGGCAAGATAAAAACTAGCAACAATGACGAGTATCTCTGACAGAAGGAGGGAATATATGGTCGAGATAGTTGAATACGTAAATATATTTGGATGTTTAAGCGCTACCAGAGAAAAATGAATTGAATGAAAGAGTTTACTATATATCAACCGAAAGAAGCGATGATGCGTAAGCAAAGAGATAATGCGGATAGCCTTTAAAAAGGAGTAGTTGAGGTTGATGTCCTGCCACTTGCGAATGTAGTCATCTTATTGCATACGAATCCAGTTGAACTTAAAATGAAGAATATTTCCCACAATGATTGTTAGCAGTGAGATGAACAGCAAGGCTTTAGGGATATTATAGTTTATACCTGGCTAAATGTAGCTTTGGAACAGTAAACTAAGAAGAAAGACCGATATAGCAATTTACAACCATCCAGAGAGGGCAGCTAGAGCTGTCTGAAATGAAGTTTGTTTGGAAAATACCTTAATAATTATAATTATGACTATAATCACAATATAGGAAATAAGGACTGGAAAGAAGACTATTTTTGATGAAAGCCCGCTTTCGCAACTATAGGTCAGCTCATTTGAATAATAGGATAGAGGGCAACTCTGTACACAAGTATAGGAATATTTAAAGTAATACACAGTGCAAGTTATGCATTGGTCAGGAGCAGAACCACAGGTAGCGCATTAAGCAGCACAGCCAGTACAAGTCTGATTTATTATGATTGGGCTCGTTGTAGGGCATGCAACTAAACAACTTCCTTGGAATTGAAGATATTCAGATACGCAAATTGTACAGGCGATTGAAGATGCACAACTTAAACAGTTGGCTGGGCAAGCTATGCAACTACCGTTTTGAGTGAGATAACCAACTGTAGGACAACTCAATATGCATGTTA
>Ga0302280_1001360_pt1 | contig 20261 bp, 19 predicted proteins | sample III_Fen_E1_1_FD_198771 | JGI IMG/M metagenome (GOLD analysis project Ga0302280, IMG submission 198771) | Peat permafrost microbial communities from Stordalen Mire near Abisko, Sweden - III_Fen_E1_1 | ecosystem: Environmental > Terrestrial > Soil > Wetlands > Permafrost | place: Sweden: Abisko... | reverse complement strand
CAAGACAACCCAAGCGATAGCCGCAACCAGTTGATGCTCTGGAATTAATGGCCGGAGGCTTGTGAATTGAAATATCGTATCCGCTGTTTATCGCCCTGTTTTCTTGGCTTTTCTTCAAAGAGAACAATTTGAGCGTCGGGGCAATGCTGGGTGGAATCTTTGTCCTAGCCGGAGTTTCATTCATTTATTTTTCAAACAAATAAACGAACCTAGGAATTTGTGTATTTCTAGGCGCTCGATCGCTCAACCGTAGCAACGCGGCAAAACGTGGTGAACGTATTTTTCCCCATCCGCAACAATGACGGGAATCGCAGGAATGCAGTGGCGGTAAAAGCTGTCATTCGCATAATAGTGCAATGTTTTTTCGGCCACTTTCGATGCAGTGGGGCTGGCGGTGGCGTTTTTGCTGAATGATACAGCGAGTTCAGCTAGAACATGATGATCGGATTGAACCGAAGCTGGGCGATCATAAAGCGCAATGCTGTTGACAAAACTTTTTAATCGGCTATTTGAATCGTTCGTCTCTTTATATCGCGCTTGGCGGGAGACCAGCGACATGGTCTGGCGGACAGGTTTTGGCATAAATAGGAAGCGGCAAAATGGATTCTATTTTGGAACAGCAAATTGGACATGCGATTGTTTTTCAGCAACAAACCCGGAAAAACGCCAAGGATGTTTCGTCGTTAGATACGGTGAAGACAAACGCCCTTCAAACTTCGGCTGGTCGTGGGGAGGCCGCTTTTACCCTGGTTGAACTTCTGGTCGTCATCGCCATCATCGGCATTCTGGCGGCTCTGCTGTTGCCGACGCTTGCCAGCGCCAAGGAGCGGGCAAAACGACTCCAGTGCATGAGCAACCTGCGCCAGGTCAACATGGCGCTCCGCATGTATGCCGATTCCAACGGCGAAAAATTTCCACAAGTATCAGCAGGACGTTGGGCTTGGGATGTTCCATGGAAGGTTGGCGATTCCATGGTGCAAAACGGCGCCAGCCAGCCGGTTTGTTATTGCGCCAGTTCCGGTTTTTCGGCCCAAGATTTTTGGAATCTCTGGAATTTTGAAACCAACGTCTATCGGGTGGTCGGTTATGCCCTGACATTTCCGGGGACGGCAACCGTGCTGCTCACAAATCAAAATCCCAGCATGCTTCCCCAATCCATCACTGACACCAATATTGGGGTCACCTATCCACCACCATCTCCCTCGGAACGGGTTTTGACGGCAGATGCGGTTATTTCAAAGCCGGGTGACGCTGACGAGATCCATCGCTGGCTGAACTCATATATCAACATCAAGGGCGGTTATCCCAAAGTCCACCAGACGGCGCATCTGGATAAAATCATGCCGGCTGGCGGCAATGTGGGGATGCTGGATGGCCATGTGGAATGGCGCAAATTTATGCAGATGCATGTTCGATGTTTTGTTTTTGGCAGAATCTTCCGGCATCAATTCCATCAACTGCAAGCCGTTGAAATCGCAGTTGAAATGCCCCTTGGGGATGACCGTTGCGGTGGGCTTTATGGTAAACGAGAGCGTGCCGCGCGAGTCGCTCATGACATTGGAGTTTTCAACATAATTCGTTCCATAATCAAAATTGGTTGAAACGACATCGTTCGCGGGGTAGCCGCGTGCAATGCCGGTAACGGCCCCTGAAAACACACCGCCTTCGTTCGCCACATTGCCGACGCTGAAAACGACCAGGTCGTAAGGAGTATTTGGCTCCAAATTATTCAATGTGACGGTCTGGCCGGTTGCGAAGCTGACATTCCCCAGCAAGCTGTTGCGGACGGCACCACCTTTGGTTTTTGAAAGCGTTAAAGTCGCGGTGGCTGGATTGCCCTTCGAGTCCACCAACCTAGCATCCCTAAAGCCGTTCCGGCCATCGGGACTGTTCCAAACATCATTGGCGGCACCATCCAGAACCGCCATCCCCCTGTGAACTGCCGTGGAACCATCATTGACAGCCACATTGACCAATTGATTTTTCAATGTTTTCACGCTTGCCACACTGCTTGTAATTGCTCCCGCCGAGCTTGTGCTTTTCAGCTGATAATTGCCGGCATCATCGGCCGTCACCGCCTTAAAAAACAAGGTGTTGGTGGTTGAACCAGAGACATTCCCATCATCAACCAGATTGTCGGTGCCGATGGCTGTAATCTTCTGCCATTGATATGTCACCGGCGATGATGGCGGGCTGGCCACCACAACCGACAGGGTCAACGGATGACGCAGGTAGGCAGCCACAGACGCTGGCTGCTGCATGATGACGGGCGAACAATCACCGGCACGAACTTTTTTCAGCTGCAAGCCGTTGAAATCGCCGTTGGGATAACCATCCGGGACGACAGTTGCGGTGGGGGAGATATTGAAAGCGAGGGTGCCGTGCGCATCGCTCAAGGCATAGGGGTTTTCGACGTAATTCGTCCCATAGACAAAGTTGGTTGAGACGATGCCGTTCGCGGGAAAGCCGCGCGCAATGCCGGTGACTGCCCCCGAAAACACCCCGCCTTCGTTCGCCATGTTGCCAACGCTGAAAACGACCAGATCGTAAAGAGTGTTCGGCTCCAAATTGTTCAATGTGACGGTCTGGCCGGTTGCGAAGCTGACATCACCCAATAAACTGTTGGGAACAGCACCGATGTCTTTGCCCTTGGGGGATGTCTTCACCAGAGTCAATGTTACCGGAGTTGCCGTCCCGGCTGAATCCACCAGCGAAACATTGCTGAAGCCGCTCCGCCCATCCGGGCTGTTCCAGATGTCATTGGTGCTGCCGGTCAATACAGCAGCCCTTTTGTGCGGCGCGGTGGAACCGTCATTGATGGCCACATTAATGAACTGGTTCGTTGGCTCGGATATGTTTGCCGGGATGCTTGTGATTGCTCCTGACGAATTTGTAATGACCACTTGGTATGCGCCGATGTTGTCAGCCGTAATGGGGTCAAAAGTCAGGGCGCTCGTGGTGGAACCGGAGACGCCGCCGCCATCAGCCATGTTGTTGGTGGTGGCAGCGGTGATTTTTTGCCACTGATAGGCCAAAGGCGACGATGGCGGGCTGGCGGATACGACGGCCAAAGTCGCGCGATGGCCTGCATAGCTGGCCAAGGATGCGGGTTGCTGCAGGATGACCGGCGGATGCCCGCCATCCGGCAACTTCAACAGTTGCAGGCCGTTGAAATCGCCGTTGAAATAACCATTCGGAACGACCGTTGCCGTGGGTTCGATGACAAAGAGGAGCGTGCCGCGTCCGTCGCTCAAGGCGAACGGATTTTCGACATAGTTTGTGCCATACACAAAGCCGCCGGCGGCCCTGTCCGGCGCATCATACCCATGGGAAATGCCGCCGATTGCGCCGGAGAAAACCCCGCCTTCGTTCGCCACATTGCCGGCGCTGAAAACGACCAAATTGTAAAAGGAATTGGGCTTCAAGTTGTGCAAAATCACCGTCTGAATTGATGCGAAGCCGACACCCCCCAGCAAGCCGTTGCGCACCGCCCCGCCGTCGTTTTTTGAGAGCGTCATGGTTACCGGCGTTGTCATGCCGGCTGAGTCCACCAAAGCAACCCAGGCAAAACTATTCCGTGCATCCGGACTGTTCCAAACATCATTGGGTGTGCCGGCCAAAACCCCAATGCCCTTGTAAGCCGTAGGCGAACCATCGTTGATGGCCACGTTGATCAACTGGTTGGTTGGCGGCAGCAACACAGTGACTTTCGCCGTCTGGCTGGTCACTGAATTTGACGCCCCCTTTACCACCGCCTGGTAGTCGCCGGCATCATCCGTGGCAAGGATGCTTAGGTTTAAAATATTGCTGGTCGCCCCGGAGATTCCGCCGCCATCAACAAGATTGTTGGTTCCAACGGAAGTGATTTTCTGCCATTGATACGTCAATGGCGGTTTGCCATTGGCAAAAACTGACAGGCGGGCGGCTTTAGTCAAAAAGCTCGTCACCGACAATGGCTGTTTTAGGATGGCCAATGCCCCGGCATCGGCGACCACCCTAAGTTGAAACGCATTGATCTGGGCGTCACCGCCGTTCGGTGTGTAGATGACGGTTTGGCTGGTGCTGTCGGCAATAAAGGTTCCGACAACAAACTGTCCCAACCCGCTGAGAGTCTCGGTTGAATTGTATTTGATGGCGGCAGAAGTATTGGCTCCGCCGGTAAGCGTTTCCGTCCAGGGAACGCCTTGCGGATCGTATGTCCACGATTGGATCAGATATGTGCTGCCAACCGTAAGGCCGTGGAGCGTCAGTGCCAGAGCCGAGCCATGGTCGAAAAGACTGGACTGTAAAATTGCCCGGTAGTATGGGGAAAATGAGGTCAGGCCGTTTCCCAAAATAGCCGCATCCGAGGCAAGTCCATCCCCGTCCCCGGAAATGGCAACCGTCGTCTGGCCATCTGTAAAATCATCCCCGGCCGCCTTCGCCCCGAACGGCGTGAAGAGCACCCCGTTGACTGCAACCACCTTTCCTGTTGTGCCCATGCTGTAGGCCCGGTCTAAGGCTCCGCTTGCGACGACATCCGCATCGCCCGAAATGGCCGTGGGTGTGCTCCAAGTGACATCAGCGGCCCTGGCGACATAAACAAACACAGTCATGACCGCAACCATTACCGCCATTTTCACGCCCGCCTTGTTGAATTGAACCGCCCTCATAAAGCCATGCCTGTTCGTTGGATTGAAAGTTTTGCGGGGGAATTGTTAAACTTGAAAACTCAAAAAGTCAAAACTTAATTAAGTTTACTTTTTAATTTGACAGTGATTGTTTTTGCTTTCAATGTAAACGCATATTTCTTGGTCAGATTGGTGTCAGGTTTTGTTTTTTGGAAAAATGGCTGCGAAAGTGAACAACTCAATTTGGGGATCAGGAAGGCAAAAGGTGTTTTATTGCCGGTTCCGAAAGCTCAACCGTCTTCAAGCGTCGTCCATCAAAACTTCCGCAGATTCAAACCGGCTCTCCGAACAGGCGTTTACACGGCTGGATTTGATGGTCTGCGTGTTTGCGGCATTCATGCTGGCCGGCTGGTTTGGTTCCGGCCATCTGGGCGAGCGTGGGCGGATCGCCAGATGCGCCAATAATCTGGCGTTCTTGGGGCAGCTCACCCAGGAATATGCCAATGACCACGTGGGCAGTCTGCCCCCGGCCAGCATCGAATCCAAACAGCTTGCCTGGGATATGCAGATTGCGCCTTATTTGGCTCCCGGCCAGGTTAAAAACGGAATTGATCCGTTTTTTCTTTGTCCGTCAGACCATTTGAGTCGTCCGCGACCGCGCAGCTACGCCATGTCTGCGCATGACATGGCCCGCGAAAACTGGCCTCCCGGTTCGGACAATGATACCGGTGTCGGGTTGGTATGGAACAATGACGGCATCAAGCGATTATTGGGCGAAGGAGCCGTCACGAATGCAACCGCCAACATTGATTCTCTGGCCATGGTCAAACTTTCCTCAATCCCGGCACCAGCGGATGCGCTGCTCTACACGGATTTCATTCATCGCGACAACAATTTGAAAGGGGTCAAAAGAGCCGTCGTTCCCAGCCCCGGTGAACAGTTGGAGTCGTTCAAGGGCGATGGAACCCAATTCCATCGGGGACGCTTCAATTACCTGATGGTGGACGGCCATGTCGAATTGCTGTCGCCCCTCCAGACCGGCAGCAGCGGCGGCTACGACGCCGGGGAGCATCATGGCATCTGGACAATCAAGGCGGGCGATTGAGCTATGTTGGATCAATTATTCATCTCCACACAGAAGCCAAGGGCATGGCTCCGGCAGCGGGCTTCAGTCATTCCAGCAGGGTTGTGGGTGGTGATGGTCGTCGTGGCCCTGGTCTTTTGGAGGTATTGCTCGGTTTCAGGCATGGGAATGCATCTCCGGGAAATCACCGCCGCCTATGGTTCAACTGGTTTGTTTTATGGCGTTCCTCAATCCGACCCCGCCGGCAAGCGGATTACATTCTGCCAGATGAGCGACAAGGGCATCGGCGTATTTCTGTTAAATGTTGCCACCGGCCAGAAACACCTCGTCCATGAGAAACTGCCGCTGGACGATGTCTGGCAAAATCTCGACGTCTGGCCTTGGTCTCCGGACGGCAAATTATTTATTTACACGCACAAGAACATATTTGTCTGCGCGGCGGATACGGGCGATGTGGTTGCCACTTTGCCGGTGGAGGGGCGCAACGGCGTGGCAACTCTGACATGGCTGAATCCAACGACCTTTGCCTACGTCAGTGTGGAAAGAAACATTCATTTGATTCAACAACAGCGTGGCGGCCGGTGGAAAGAAATGCCGATAGGCATCAGGGTTGGCTCAACCGGCCTCACCAGTCTTTCCAACAACACGATTGCGTGGCAAAAGGGAAACCGCATTTGGAGCCTGAACCTGGCTTCCCGTGTGGCCTCATTGGTGTTTGAATCTAGAACCAATCACCTTGCCGGATTCAGCTATTCCAAGGAGACCGGTGAGTTTTTATTGAGCTGTCTGGACAATGGGGTGGATTCGCTCTGGCGGCTGACCAACGCCCTGTCCTCACCGATTCCCGTTCAAGTTGCCGTCCAATCACCCGTCCGCAATGCTGTCTGGGCGAACGGCAGCCAGCCCGGCTGCGCTTACCTGACGCCACGCAGCCCGGATCATAACACGCTGACAGTTCACCCGGCACTTCAGCCTGCTCCGGTCAGTCTGTTTGAACATGGAACCGTTGAGACATTCACCGCTTCATCCGATGGCAAGAAATTGTTCATTGTCGGGGTGATTAGCAACGAACCGTCCGCCGGAATCTGGCAATATGATGTCAGCTCCGGCGACTTGCGGAACTTGGTTTCTTATGCGGATCACCCCTCTGTTTATGCCCGGCGGATTGAGGCGTTTCATGGATTTTCCGCCCAGTGGGTGGATTATTACCTATATCCACCGGCGGATTTTGACCGGCATAAAAACAAAAAATATCCGCTGGTGATCGGAGATACGCTTTTCAATAGGACAGATCCTGAATACCAAAACCGGTTTCATGGCCCGCTGTGGGCGCCCATGCTCGCTAATTGCGGCGCGTTTGTGGTCATCGTGGAACGCGATACTTGGGGAGGGGGAATTGATCAATGGGAAAATCGGCTCATGAATGTTTATCAGCAACTTGCCAAAAATCCTCTGATTGATACCAACCGGGTTTTTCTGTTTGGCACCAGTGCCGAAACACGCTATTTGAGCGAACTTGCTGAAAAACAACCAGGTCTTTGGAATGGAGTGATGTTGCTTAATCCTTCGGGAATGCCAGACTTTTCAACTTTGTCATCCGGTAAATCCGCGCCAAAAATACTGGTCAGTGCTGGAGACGCTGAACACGAAGAAGGGCGTTTTAAGCAATACCAGCAAACCGCCGGGCGGCAGGGAATTCCAGTTGAATATTACGTCCATGCCGGCTCCGGGCATTGGCTGCTGGGGAGACAATCCTTTAACGAACGCTGCAAAGTCATGGAACAATTCGTCTTTGACCATTGAGCCATGAAATCATCTGCCGCCAATTTGGAACAAACAAGCGTTGATGGAAATCATCTGGTTTCTCTCTTTGTTTATGGATCCGGGGCAGTGCTGCTCGCCCTTTCGCTCGACCGGCTGATGGTTGCAATTTCTCCGGCTCAATTTTTGTCCCTGCCCGAACCGGTCATGGGTATTCCTCTGCGATATGCCGTGCTGCTGGTTGGTGGATTTGAACTGGCTGTGGCGATAATCTGTTTGTTTGGCAGGCGCATCAACCCGCAACTTGGCTGGCTGGCATGGCTGGCCACCAATTGCACGGTCTATCAGATTGGGTTGTTCATAATGCACTGTCACTCACAGGCGACTTGCTTCGGCCGTCTGACGGATCCCTTACACTTATCGCACGGAATCACAGGAATCATCATTAATTTGCTGCCGGCATTTATGTTGTTGGGCAGTTTTACGGCCATCCTATGGCTTTGGTTCGGAGAACGCATTTGGGGACGTTGCCGGAAGGAAAAGCAGGAATCCATCAAGATGTCCTGTCCTGCCTGCGGTGTTCACATCCGGTTTGCCAGCCATTCTCTGGGACAGAAGATTTCCTGCCCGCAATGCCAAAAAAACATCACCTTGCGCAAGCCTGATCTCCTGAAAATGGCCTGCTTCTTTTGCCAGGAACACATCCAATTTCCGGCTCACGCCATCGGGGAGAAAATTCCTTGCCCGCATTGTAATATGGACATCACGCTCAAGGAGCCTGCATGAATAGCTCGCGCTTAAAACATATTAAAAACTGGTCTGAACGCGCGCGACAGGCCAACTGGTCCGTCTCCGCGTTGGCGAAAATAAGCGGCGTCTCAACGAACACCTTACGCCTGCATTTTCACCAGCAAATGGGTCAAAGCACCAAGGCTTGGCTTAACGAACAAAGGCAGCATCAAGCCATTGAACTATTGCGCGACGGTTGTTCTATCAAAGAAACAGCCTCCTGCCTGGGTTACAAACAGCAGACCAATTTCACCCGCAAGTTCAAGGAATTCTGGGGCGAGTGCCCCTCCCATCAGCCACGATTAAAGCTGGTTCTATCTACGAATGAGCGAAAATGATTAACAATGTTTGAAAAGGATTAGCCATTATTGTATCCAAGGTAATACTTTCCTTATGATAATAGATTCGTTCTTAAAACACAAAACCAACTGTTATCAAGGTGGCGATCGCAGCAGCCAATCGGGCAATGCCGCTCTGTTCCAGTGGCCGGGCAAAGCTGAAAGACAATTTGATGATAATCTCTGAACCCTGAAAACAAAAATATGAAAAAAATAATGAAGCGGACAATGCTTGCGTGCGGCGTTATGGGAATCTTCTTGATGCCTATTTTGGCTGGTGCCACCAGTTGTGGCCCTCAACCACCCCCGGAAGGAGGATGCAATGAATGTGGCCCGCATACGAACGCGTGGGCGCTTGATTATTGTCCTTCGCAAACCAATTCTTCGGGAGTAAGTCCTAGCTCGTTCTGTAACAACTCTGGAGATGCCCCAACCGTGCCAACTGTCACGCCGCCCATTTATCAAGATGGTCAAAAGGAAACCCATACCAGTTACGATTGCACTAATACGACCTACCAATATGCCGACATTTCATACACGGTGGGTGTTGTCAAATGGAATCCAGATACTGCTAATTGGCCAAAAGCATTGACCAGCACATTCACGGCCACTGCCTATGCTACGGTAACCAGCAGTGACACCAATATGTGTCCGGGTCCGGGGCGGTTTACTATCGGAACTTGCACTTGGAATGTTGGGGGAATAGACGCCGGTAGCATTGTGGGAAATGCAAATAATGGCGGCAAAACGTGGACGGTTGATTGGCAGTCTGGATTAAATGATATAAAAAGTGGAAGTGGCGCAGGAAGTCTGTTTGTTTTATCAGATCCTACAGCGTCCCTTTATCTGACGCATAACTGGTGGAAGCAACAAAAGTGTTGCCCCAATGGAAGCTCTGGGAATCTAAACAAAATATGGGAGACAGGTAATGCCAACTACGCTTTGAGTGGCAATTTTGATTATACGGCAATATCTGTCTTTCCAAGTTGGTATCAGGATATAATTAACTATTTGGGATCACTTCCTGGTTACTCTAACCAGTTAGCTACTATTACTGGCTTTGGACACTTCAAAGCTGGGACAGGCGCTTCCGTGAATGCAAACACTACAATTTATACCTTAATGGAGGACGATTGTAATGGCTGTAGTGCGTCTTATACCACTGGAGATTGTCAGTTTAATGCCAATATGAATGATAGCGCAACCAGCACGTTGTTTGGAGGGGTAAACATTTCGATAACAGGGTCTTTTTCGTCTGATTTAAGAACGTATGGCGTTGCCGTTCCGCCAGCCCCAGCAACTCAGATGAATATTTATATGCAAGATTATATAACATATTCATTATATTCATATGCTAAGATAGGTTCTCACGGACCAGGTGGATATTATTGGATAACGCCTGGCAGTCAACATATGCCCAACCCCGCAACAGTAATTAATACGGTGTGCATAACTCCAAACCTATAATTAATGCGTCTCATTACTCGACGCATCTGTCTGTATGAGGAAAATAACATTATTTAAAAACTTATTCTTGTGTTTGGTTGTTGCTGTTGTGGCGATTGGCAACTCATTGTTCGCTCAGGAATCTACTTTAATCCGCGGGGAAAAATATGATTGGATAGTCCGCCACGATGGTATGAATAGCCAGCAGTGCCTTGGAGCTGTTTTTTTTGGTGCACCTAGCAAGGCTGTGGCAATTGCTTTGGAGGCGGCCAAAGCCTCTAACAAGGTGCAGTTTGATGCCTGTTTTGCTGACACTAATTCCAATGTCTTTCATGAACAAATTGACAGTTTGTATAACGAATGGCGCTTATGTTCCAGGCAATATATCTACCTAATAGTTGATGAGGCGGTTGTTTCCAATAATCCTAATGGGCAATTAAATTCAATAGTTGCGGTTTCAATAGCTCCATTTGGCCTTGGTTCTCAGAAAAAAGAATATTCAGACATGCCCAAATTAAGGGCAGATGCAGTATTTCTAACAAAAATAAACCACGAGTGGAAAATATCTTTACAACAATATGATCAAAAGATTTTAGACTACTTGATTGGCCGAGCTGCACCCGTGGTGTATCATTCTGACCCAAACATATTTACATCTCAAGAACAAGTGGGGCTAGCGCAACAACAGGCAGCGGTTGTTAATGAGGCGAAATTTATTAAAAATCTGCAAGATAGCGGTGCTTCCGTGGCGAGAATAAATGGCGTCAAAGAAAGCTTCGCGCTCATGAAGGATGGGGCACTGGCAACTAACTGGTTGGCTTGGAAAATGCATTACAATGTTCGAGAAATTAACCCTCCAATTACTTATGATGTGCGTGATCCTTGGTTGGTGAACTTTTCTGATCCAGTGGCAGCCCAGCGCTCATATCGGCATGCAATATATGTCGGAGATGCAAAAACCTTATACCGCTTTGCGGATGAGACAGGCAAAAAAGACCTTCAGGTATTTGTTGGTGACGAAAACATTAAAAAGGCAACTTACGAGCTTAGTCCAAAGATAACAAAATATACTGTCTTGTTTACTGCAACCACAAAATATGAAGATAACGAATATGCAATGGTTTTTTTCAGGGAACAGGAAGGAACCAATCCAAAAAATGGGCGCGTTTCTTTTGAATCTGATATATTTAAGCACACTCAAAATGGCTATGTTTATACAGCAGATATTGATTCCAGCAGCACCTTTGGAAATCCGGGCCAGGCAGCCAAAGTTGGTCCTATGTTTATGCCGCCGTATCCACGATTTTATCAAATTGCCAGCAAAAGTGAGTTTCCAGAATACTACTACAAAATAGATGAATAAAACAGTTTTTGTTTTTTTATGGCTGACGGTCATAATATTCATCTTTATTGGCAGCAATGTGTTTGCGGCTGGTTTTCAATCCAAACAAATAACCGCCGGTCATCAGCCCATTCAAGCGCCGGTCACGCCGCAAAGTCTTTCTGACATTAGGTTGGATAATTCTTTGAACTGGGACAGCGAAACCAAGGTGACAACCGTAACCTCCGGCCAGAGCAATGCTCATTTGGCGTTCAATTTTACAAATGTTTCATCAGGCAACGTGACCATAACCGATGTGCATACCTCCTGTGGTTGCACCACGGCACAATTGCCGGTATTGCCATGGATAATTCAACCCGGCACCAACGGACAGATTGGCATCACGGTCAATCTGGCTGGTAAAAGCGGCACGCTTTTCAAGTCGGCTACGGTCAACACCGACAAGGGTTCCAAGGTGCTTTACGTGAAAATTGGCATTTTGCCGCCAATTGCGTCAGTTGCCTTCACAACAAATCAGCCGGACAATTTCCAGGCACCAGAGCAAAGGCAATCCAATGGCGGCATCCTATCTCCCGCCAATCAAATACCTGATTTGCCAACTGCACAAGCCATGCTTGATCCCAACCGGTCTCGTAGTTTTCAAATGGCCAAAGTTGACCGGCAGGCGGTTTTTAGGGGTGATTGTGCTAGTTGCCATGTCAAACCAACGGAAGGCAAATATGGCAAGGAGCTTTTTTATGCTGCCTGTGGAATTTGCCATGAAGGCGAGCGCCGTGCCACGATGGTTCCTGATTTGCATCATCTGACAGTGCCAACCAGCCCGGACTTCTGGCAAACTTGGATTTCCATGGGAAAAACCAACTCGCTCATGCCGGCCTTTTCCAAAAAAGAAGGCGGGCCGCTGACAAAGTCGCAAATTGTTTCTTTGGCTAAATATCTCGCCAAGGTAATCCCGTCTCGAACCAATCAGTTTGAGTGAAAAAGAAAATTTTCAACGCCGTTATATTCCTGTGCGTGCCGGCCGCCATTCTCGTCACGGCATTTATCCATCGCGAGCGGCTCTACCATGGAAAACCAGCCACCGTGTGGGTTGATGAGTTGCAAACCAACCAAGATACGGCACTGAAGGCTTTGCAGCACATGGACAAAGACGCCCTGCCGGCACTGATAGACCGGCTTAAATCTCCATCGCTCACAGAAAGCAGCCGGGCAGCCTCGGCCTTGGGCAAATTAGGAACGATGTCAGATAGCGCCGTTCCAGACCTCATTAAAGCCTTGGATGACAAACGACCTGAAGTTCAATGCGAGGCGATGCTGGCCTTGTCCCGCCTCAAGATCACCAATCAAGATGTGGTGCCAAAATTGATGGCAAAATTAACTGACAAAAAAACCGGCAATTATGCCGCCACGTTATTAAATTCGATTGAACGGGAGCGGGCAGCAAAGAATCTAGCGCCTTTTCCCCATAATGGATATGATTATGGCGTAGTCTGTCTAAAATCATCAACGCCGTCCATGCGTTTGAATGGGGCGATTCAATTGGCAAAAATTGCTCAAAAAGATCAACAGGCAAAAGTGGCGCTTCAATCTCTTTTGCATGATGAAAATGGCTGGGTTCGGCAAGAAACGGCACAGTTGATGACCAATCCCGCCGCCTTGGCGAATTTTAAGCTGGTATCGGAATAAGGTCATGCTCTTTCTCTAAAATGAGCATTCCAGCTAGTTACAAACCCAGTGTGGGATTGATTAAAGTTGCGTCGTTGCTTGCCATTTTAGTGTTATGCCTGTTCGGATTTGCGTTGCGGTATCACAGTGCATTTAACAACGTTCTTTGCATGATTCTGGCGTCGTTTCTGCGGTTTGATGCTCAATGGCTGTTTTATATTTATCTGGGTGTTTGGTGCGCCTGTTTTATTGTCCTCACATTCAGTTTAACCGATGTCCTGCTGGTCGGTTTGCTTTTAATCTCTGGGTTCATCTATGCGATTAATTATGAAACGGCTTTCCGGCCAGCAAGCGCGTTAATTATGTTGGCAGGTGTAACGCTGGGCAAGGCGGCAAAAGTCCTGTTAGGTCAGAACAATCAAGTAATGACACAGGGACGATCTGGTATCTCTTGCGTTACGTTCTATTTTCTCATCGGTCTGGTCATGCTGCTGGCTTTTTCATCGTGGTGCCATTTGGATATGACGAATAATGCTTACCACGGGCCGCGTTGGATGGGGCTTTGGGATAATCCAAACATTTACGGAATGTTGATGGGGGTGGGGCTGATTCTTGCAATTGGATTACTTGCGGCCAGTCCAAAGTCGGCGGAATCTGCGGAAGAAAATATCGTCATGGACTCGCGGGGCTTGTCTGTCCGAATCATTCTTTTGATTGCAGTTGGTATGATGGCAGTAGGACTGCTGTTCAGTTACAGCCGGGGTGCGTGGCTGGGGACGTCGGTGGGGTTGCTATATCTGGCAACAGGCTATGGCAAATTCAAATGGCGGTGGATGTTGCCGGGAGTTTTCGCGGTGGCGGTGGTGGTGTTATTTTTTTGGAGTTCAACACCGGACGCGTCACCGTGGTATGTGAAACGCATGGATTTGGCTCGTTCCTCGGCACAACACCGGGTCGTCGCATGGAAAGCCGGTTTTGAAATCATGCGGGATCATCCGTTTGGTGTAGGTTGGAACAAAACGGTTGAAACGTATCAAAATAACTATTCACCGAAAGAAGATGGCGCAGCAGCCATTACCACGAATGATTACTTGATGATGGGAACGCAGTTGGGTCTGCCCAGTTTGATTTGTTTTGTAGTGTATGTGGGGCTGTGCTTTCGGGGCAATTGTAGAATGATGAATGAAGAATGTAGAATACAAGCGGCCTGTCGAGCCGGTGCTTTGATGTTGCTGGTGGCATTTTGGTTCGATGGCGGATTGTTCACGCTGGCCACGGCATCGGTATTTTGGGTTTTGCTGGAATTGGGAACATCTGTTTTGACACCGGATAAAAACAGAAAATTGTCACAACCGGAAGCGCCGAATTGAGAATTATTTTGATTTCCGCTGCTTCACCTTTTTGAAACTCGCCGGGTAGAGGCTCTCGGTTGAAACGCCCAGGACGGACGCCAGAAGAAATAATTCAGAATCGCTCACACAACGGATTTGCGCCTCAATTTGAGAAACCGTTCCCCGGCTGATATCAAGCCCCTGCAACTGGCATTGGGTGGCAAACTGCTCCTGCGTCAACCCCATTTGGTAACGCAGCTTCTGAATCTCTTTGCCAACGACGTTGGCGATTTTGTGTTTTCTGGCCATGTTCGCGAATACGAACTTGACAGTAAGAGAGCGATGGGGTTTATTTGCTACACTTTCATAGCAAAATGAATTGCTAGGAAATCCAAACAAAACATGATTGCATTTCTGAAACGCATCGGTCCCGACCCGCATGAGAATGGGGCACAAACCGCCGCCTGCCGGGGTTGCCCGGACATTTGGGAGCTTGACGGTGGCGACTTTGCCGTGATCGGCATCGACATCACCGCTGCCGCCGTCTCCAAGCTGCCGCCAACGGCCGGCTGTGGCCCGGATGAGCGGATTGTCCGTCTGCCGCGCAATCTTCTGGTGAACGCCAAGCGGGACATCCCTGACCGCCTCTAGCGCCATTTGCCCATTCCGTGCTAAAATGGGGGACATGGCACAATGGCTTACTGAAAATTGGTTCAATCTTTTTAGCTCCGGCGGCATCATCGGCGGTTTGTGGTTCACGGCTGTCTCGCTTCATTCTGAAACGAAAACACGCCGGGTCGCCAATCTCCTGACCATCACCGCCAATTACCGCGAGGTCTGGAAAGACTTTTTCCGTTCCCCGGAACTTGTTCGCGTGATTGATCCGGTGGCGGATGTGGTAAAACTGCCGGTCACGCCCGCAGAGGAATTTTTCGTGGGGCTGATTATTTCCCATATTAACAGCGTCTTTTACGCCACGAATGATGAATTGGTGGTTGAATGGGAAGGTTTGCGTCGGGATGTGGGATCGTTTTTCTCACTGCCGATTCCGAACGCAGTTTGGCACAGAACCAAACTGCTGCAAAATCAAGATTTTGCAGCCTTTATTGATTCTTCTTTGAAATAATGATGGCGCGGTCACGCTTCGTAAGTTGCACCAGGACGACGGCGGCGCGTTGGAAAAGGGGTGTTCTTATTTGCATCCCGCCAGCAGGGCGGAGACAGGGCTTTCAAGGCAGGCGGTAGAACTTGCCAGATTCGGCAAGTTTTACATCAGCCTTAAAATAATTTAAGCTCTTACGCAAGAAGTTCAAAACAGGCCAGAAGTGGTTGCTTCAAAGGTTCGAATCGCTTAATATGAAGGCACGAGATTTCTTTCAAATAACATCTAAACAGCAGCATTGACAATGCTGATACATGACTTTAATTGAACACCAATGGAACTTCTACATGGCAAAATAATTGCCGAAAAAATTAAGGCCGAGACAGCAGATGAGGTCAAGGCATTGAACACGCAGGGCATTCATGTCCGAATGGCGGCTGTGGTGGCCTCATCGGATGCAAGCGTCCTTAGCTATGTCAGGTCAAAGGTGAAAAACGCCGCCAAACTCGGCATCATAATGGATGTGGTTGACCTCGGCGCTTCGCCTTCGCAACACGAATTGGAAGAATGTGTCGAAAAACTTGGTGCCGATCCGGCAATTCACGGAATTTTACTCGAGCTCCCTCTGGCCCCAAGTCTCAATCAAGACCGTGTTCTGGATTTGATTCCCGCCATAAAGGACATCGAGGGACTTGCTTCCACAAATCTAGGAAAAATAATTGCCGGACGCGAACATGAGGCGTTTCTTCCGTCAACCCCACTTGCCTGCATTATGCTGGCTGAAATGAGTGGCGGGTTAAGTGGCAAGAGGGTTGGCATCGTTGGGCGGGGGAAAACAGTTGGACGACCTTTGGTTGGCATGCTTTTGAACCGGGACGCAACTCCAATTGTTTGTCATACGCGCAGTGGCGACATCGCAGAGTTGTTAAAGGGATGCGACATTATTGTAGTTGCCGCCGGAAAAGCCAAATTGATTACTGATAGACATGTGCGCGCCGGACAAATCATTATTGATGCCGGAATCAATTCCGTGAATAACCAGATTGTCGGCGATGTTGATGCTGAACTGGTTCAAGGCGCCGGAGTCGCCGCTTTAAGCCCGGTTCCAGGCGGGGTGGGACCAATCACGTCAGTTCTAATTTTCCGCAACCTTGTAATGGCGGTTAAACGACAACATCATCATTCAACAACATGAGCACACTTTGGGATCAAACCTTAAATACATTCTGCCATGAGACGGCAAGTTCCAAGCCCACTCCCGGCGGTGGGTCAGTGACTGCGGTTTGCAGCGTCTTCGGCCTTGGCCTGATAATAATGGCCTTGGAGATCACAAAAAAGTCGTCGCAAAACTTGGCGGCCGTTGAAGCCACACTTTTGGCCGCGGTGGCGCTGCTCGAAAAATTAAAGGTTCACGCCGATGAGGATATTTCTGTCTTTGAGTGCTATATGAAAGCGTTGCGGCTTCCTAAGACGACCGACGAGGAAATCGCGTCACGCAAGCTGGCAATCTTGGCTGCAGCAGAGAATGCGACCGAGTCCCCCCTGGCTTCGGCACGGGACATGATCAATGCCCTTGAACTCGGCCTCGCGGCAAGTGAACTAGTTAAGGCAAATGTTCTCAGCGATATCGGTGCCGGGTCAAATCTGATTGAAGGGGCGATTGCCGGCACACTGCGCAATGTTGATATCAACCTGCCGCAATTGAGTCCTGCAGCAGCAGAAAAGGCCGGTGCCAGCCGCGACCACCTTGCCGGCCGTTCGCAACAGCTTGCCGAGGCCATAAATAAAGCAATCCAGAAGCGCCTGTCACCAATGTTGTGAGCGTTCTGCGTGTTCAAGGCAACAAGTGTCTGCTGGAAACCATCAGGTTTTGTCACGCACACTTGTCAACTACGCGCCCACAAGTGGCAATTATTCACTTTTCGAAGGTCGCCGCCGCCTTGCCTCAACAGGTATTGGCGGCAACGATTTCCTGCCGGGCAAAAAAAGCCGCTTTTGAACATGCAGGATTCCGGGTGAATTGCCTCCAACTCGAAGAAACCATGGAGCAAGGCCAATTTGAGAGTGTTTTGCGTGATCTTAAACATGACCGGGCGACTCTCGGCATTATTATCCAACGCCCAATACCTGCCCAATTTCAAAGGATTTGCCGCCAATGCCAGTTGGTGGGGGACTTGGATGCGAATGCGTCCGATTTCCCCTCTAGTATCTGTGCCGTTGCAGAGGCGACATTGCGACTGATCCAGCGCTTTGCCGCAGGCGACCAGGTAACCGTAGTCGGAGGGCGGGGACATGTAGGCAGCGCCGTAGTGCAAGGATTGAATGCTTTGGGCATTTCGAACCAGATTATCGAGCAGGGAGAATCCTTCGACATACTCCAAAAAACTCCCGTTGTTGTCTCGGCAACCGGTCAACCTCACATTCTAACTGCTCGACATATTGGGGAAAAACACCGTCTTTTGATAGACATTGGCTTCGCCCCGGTTTCTGTTCAGCCTCTTGTTGTTTATGGTGATATTGATCCCAAAGCCTACCCTGCGCATAGTATTGTGACGCCTGTGCCTGGAGGATTAGGTCCGTTACAAATTTCGATATTATTAGAGCGGGCAGCCCGAATCGTCGGGCTAAAAAAAATTCCTGATTGGAACATCGAACTCAATTGATACAATAGACAGCGAAGATTGACAGTGGAATGTCACGTTTGCTTTGGGTAAAGTTTGGCAGTGATTAGCATCTTGTGCCTTTTTATTGGCCTGGCCATCGGGACAGCGGCGGGCCGACATCTGCTGCTCAAGCGGAACATGGGCGAGGCGCTCGTGGCGAACACGCTGGACAAGCTGCACTGTCTCCATGTGCTGATCAACAATGTCACCCTGCCAACGGAAAATGGAACCACGCAGATTGACCACATTCTCATAACGGAAGGCGGGGTATTCATCATCGAAACAAAACACTATACGGGCTGGATTCTCGGCAATCCCCGTGATGCCAAATGGACACAGGTAATTTACCGGGTAAAAAACCGGTTCCAGAATCCGCTGTTTCAAAACTACGGCCACGTTAAAACGGTGCAGGCGTTGTTTAAACTGCCGGAAAGCGCATTCATCGGTGTGGTGGTGTTCACCGGCAGCGCCGAATTGAGAACTGACCTTGGGCCAAACACAATTCTGCTGGATCAACTGCTCGGATTCATCGATCAGCACCGGGAAAGGGTTCTGGACGAGCGGCAAATGACGTATGTGGTGGGTCGGATTGAAATGAAGCGCCTGGGTCGTTCCACGGAAACGGACGAATACCATGTGAATTACATTCGGAGCAAAATCAGCCAACGGGACTAAATTGCCGAATTTATGGACTTTGGGCATGAATCCGCTGTGTAAAAGCCAACAAGCCACTCTGACGATGGGTTTCATCCTGCGGAGAGCGGGGAATCCAAGCGCAGAATGCCCGTCAACGCCTGCCAATGATGCTCCGTGGGGCAGACAATGCCGTGTTCCCACTTCCGCACCGTCCGCACTGAAACACCTGCCTTTTGCGCCACTTCTGCTTGGGACAGGTCGGCTTCAATGCGCTTCAAATGGAGCTGGTCGCCCAGGGTTTTGGGATTGACGGGAATCAGCTTCCGGCGACTATATCGCTCCTTGGAATCGTCATATTTAACCGATACGGAACGCTGTGCAATACCCAACAGTTGACCCAACCGCCGTTGGCGCTTGCAGTTCCGCTATCGCGGTTCACGTCGCGAGTCGGCGGTGGCTCAGCTTTTTTCGTTAGGCTGCATTACGCTTTTATGAAAATGCGAACACCTTTGATTATTGCTTCCATTGCATTCTCTGCGCTGTATATGGCTGGTTGCGCTACTGACCGCGAGGCACAGACTCGGAGCATCCGAGATGACGCAGCATTATTGTCGGCCACGAATTCGCTTCCGGGTTCGATCTACGAGATTCGCATTTATGTCATTCAGGCAGGCGACACCGTAACCAAGATTGCACGCAGGTTTGGGATTTCAATTGCGGACTTGAGAGCCATGAATCCTGATATGACATCGTATCGAATCAAGGTTGGACAGAAGGTTAAGGTTTACGAGAAGCTGACAGAGTGAGTATGACCATGCAGCCTAACAAGTCGCCGGAGCCAACCGCCGTTGGCGCGGTCAGTTCCGCTGTCGCGGTTCACGCCGCGAGTCGGCGGTGGCTCAGCTTTTTTCGTTAGGCATCCAAACACACCACCACAAAATATGAAATCAAAACAACTAGCGAACGTCTTAATCAAAATTCTGGGACTTTCGGTTTCAGTCCACGGCATTCCATCCGTCATCACTGGGTTATTTCAGTTGCTGCAATACAGAGGCATGGGTTCACAGGGAGGAGGTTACTATTGGTTATTACCTTTTTCGTCTGTGATTTTGGTCGCCATCGGGATTTACCTTGTCATCAAAAGCCGAGATGTGGCGGCATTCTTATTTAAGGATGAGGATGAGTAATTCGTGGATGCCTAACAAGTCGCCGGAGCCAACCCGGATTATCGCTGTCAGTTGTCCGCAAGGATTTCAGTGGTTTCATATCGCAGGTTCCGGGTGGCTCAGCTTTTTTCGTTAGGCGGCTTCACGCTTATGGCCACGAACACACAATTTCCAGACCGACTAATCGGGAAGTGGGCCGTTGTTTCGTCGCAGACTCCCGGCGAGCAGCAATTGGGCGGGGAGATTCTCGACGAGTGGATTATCTCGCCCGATTCGTTGTGCTGCGATGCTGGCCCACTTCATGTGCGGAAGGTCGAGGTAAAAGAAG
>Ga0302280_1001358_pt1 | contig 20274 bp, 16 predicted proteins | sample III_Fen_E1_1_FD_198771 | JGI IMG/M metagenome (GOLD analysis project Ga0302280, IMG submission 198771) | Peat permafrost microbial communities from Stordalen Mire near Abisko, Sweden - III_Fen_E1_1 | ecosystem: Environmental > Terrestrial > Soil > Wetlands > Permafrost | place: Sweden: Abisko... | reverse complement strand
GAAAGAAAGGTATGGGCTCCTTCCATTCCATTATTTAATAGTTAAATTCATTTGTTTAACTTACATTTCAATGTACATATATTTTTAAACATTGTCTAATGTTTAAAATTAACAGTTAAAAGACTCTGGCATGCAATCAAAGCTCAGAATTCTAAAAAGATAGAACATACGCTAGATCTAATAGGCTGCACTATGATCTTTCTAAAAGCTCAACTTGAGTCTAAATTCTCTGATGATATGTCTTGGAATAATTATGGTAGAAAGAAAGGGATTAAATGCTGGGAAATTGATCATATCAAACCATGTTGCAAATTTGACCTAACTGATCCAGAACAACAGCACCAATGTTTTCATTGGACTAATCTTCAACCTCTTTGGGCTTTGGACAATTCTTCAAAAGGAGGCAGATATGTAGAACCTCAATTATCTATAGAATTTCACACTTCTACATCTGTCTCATGGTGGATTCAGATATAACTCACATCATTTCTACCTGTAATTACAGGTAGAAATATTAAAATTAAATATTAACCTTTTAATGCTGTATAAAATTAAAATCCATCCATTAAGCCCATTGCAGTGCGTTTAATACTATGTCCAGAACTTCCACCATTACGATGCACAAAACCTCTAGCCATAGAGGCAGTTTTAGGATACCCCATAGCTAACACACGTTTAGCCTTTTCTATACTGGCTCTTTTTTGCTTTGCTTCTTCACTTATTTCATTTTTTTTCTCTTCTTCCTGATCTTCATTTTGTTCGTCTTCATCGGACGATGGAATATCGTCATCGTCATTTTTCTGTTCACCTTTCATGGCGGAGATTTGTCTAGCGATATCATCGGGTATATCTCGAGCATCTGTATCTCCTTTATGTCGACGCTCTTTAATAGCATCTAATTCACGTTTAAGTGCTCGACCCATTTTAGCCGATTGTACGTTGGTGTTAAATTTATTGACAGAACCAGTAGAAAAACCGTGAGAATTTTCCAAATCTTTACTTTGTGGATCTTCAGGGGTTTGTCGTGCTGCTACTGCTTTAAGCATAGCTTCTACGCCTTTACGAGCAGAGGGATTAATGTCCGGATTTAAAGAACTCTTGGAGATGATATTTTGTAATTCTGCTACAGTCATTGTGTTTTCATGGGAAGAACGCTGGGAGAATCTTCTCATAGTATCAATGACTTCTTGTGTCTCTTCTCGATCAGGAAGATTATCATCACCTGTAGTTGACGTATTAGTTGATGCTGGCATTCGGGACTTATATGTAGCTCTTATGGCAAAGCTCATTATTGTTTGTTTAATATTCTAAACTGTTCTCCTTAAATTTATTTGAACAAGATAAATTTTTCATATTTTTGCTATTTGTATCATGTCGAATAATATCTATAGTTTAAACATAACATTTTTATGTCTAAAATGGCCTCTAATCCTTTAAATGTTCCAATTGGTAACAGTTTATCAGAGCAGATTATACAAAATATCTTGACTGTTATTGACCGGGATCAACTTGTACAAATAGAAATGAAAACAGGACAATCGATTAAGTCTATGGAAATTGATCTATTCTCTTATAATCACGACAAGATGATATCAACTGGTTTAAATTTTGATTCTAAAACATCTTTTACAACACTATTTCAGGATATATTAAAGAATAAACTTGTTGCTAATATCATTAATCCCCTACTTCAAAATTTCGGAATAACACAGGAAGATATAACTAATAATATGGATATCGGGTTTTCCTCCATATGTTCACAAATGAAAATATCAGAGAAAGGAATGATTAATAATGCTCTGATTACCATGGCTATGAATGATAATGATATACTCAAGACCGCCGACCTTCTTATTAATGGATTAGATCCTAATACAAAAATTCGCCGTGATAAATGGTTAGTGCATCTTTGTGGTTCAGTTCAAATGTTAGAACTACTCCTAGGCCACGGATTAGACCTATCCATAAATAAACCTTTATTATGGGTTCCGATGGATGTTTTCATATATATATGATAAAAGAGCATGAATTAGATCCGTATGATTATTATAACGAATTTACAGGCAAGACTAAGATCAAATATATTAATAAAAGACTCAAGAAAGATAGAAGGCTACTTATTGAAAAGTTGTGGAACTGTCCTCTTTTATTCGATTTAAATACTATAATAGTAAATATGTGTTATTATATACCTTGAAAATAAATCTTTGATATAGGACTCTGAAAGTCGTGTATCATTTCTGTATGTCATAATTACGACAAATACATTTTACCGGGTAATAAATTATAATGGGCTGGTTGATCCGAAAATAAGCGACTAGAGATTTTGCTATAGAGCGTTTTTTAAAATGCCGAGCCTATAAATAGTAATTAATGGGGCATTTTCTCCTCTAGAATATTTATAACACACAATTAAATGTATGTTGTGTTTTTCTGAAAGTCAAAAATAAAAAATATTGTTTAGGGTACAAAGGGTTCTTCTGAAGAAAAACAAACCAATACTATTATATAGGACATAAAAATGTTTCATCTATGATGAAACATTAAGCCAATTTATAAGAGATAAGTCTATAAATTTAAATCTTTTATATTGCTCTACATCTAACTCTATTATAGATGGATTTCTAGATATCTAAGACAAATTTATCTTGTCTGGATTCTCTTCAAACCGGGAAATAGCTGGTCAATAAAAGGTTTTAAACATGCTGACTTAGGGACAATATATTGTGCTACAATATGTTGGAGGCATTTTGACAATCATCAATACATCTAGATGGAAGACAATTAATATAAGAATATTTTTACCACAGAGAAATCAGTTTCCATGAATAATTCCATAATCATTTCTAATAAAAAAATCTACGCTAAGATTGTTAAACAAACTAGTCTTTCTAAAAATGTCATTTTGGAAGTTTTTTGACGGTATATTTTGTATAAATTTAATTTCCAGGAACGATAGATACGTAAGTAGTAAAAAGATATTTCAAGACTTAAGGATAAATCCTACATATTTTAGACCAAAGAAACATCCAAATGGGGGGTTGCAGGGATGTTTTGAATCTCATATCCATTTGATCAAGACAGCATATGATAAGGGCTTTAATAATATTTTAATATTTGAAGATGATCTATATCTAAACAGCAAGGCAGATTTATCGAAATATATGAACAAGGCTATAATATTTATGAAAAACAATACTTGGGATTTGTTTTATTTTGGACCTATCCATGATATCAGATTTCATACAACAGAACCAACTCGAGATCCATCTATATTTAAAGTGCATAATTTATGTACCCACGCTTATGCTATAAATAGACCCATGATGGAAAAACTCAAGGATATGAAATATTTTGGAGTACCCATTGATACACTTTATTCGTTTTCAGATAAAGCCTACTCTATTCACCCGATAATATTCTATCAAGGTCTATCTGCCGGAGATATTGGAACTGGAGGGTATTATTGGTTCACAAATTATCCGCGGCTTACGCGAATGTATTGGGATTTAGTACAATGGTATGCATATAATATAAATATAGCTTTACTCAAGCCGAATACAATATTTTTTATCATTGGATGTATCATTTTCATACTATTATTGAAATTTTTTGTTTCAAAATACAGTTTAAAGTGAAACAAAGATAACAGATAAATATGGGTTACCTGCAGGTAGCATTTTATGTATTAATTATATTTATCCTAATATTTGCCTTGGTAACAGATTTACGTCAGTACAATTGTGACAATTATGTATGCACTACATATGAACATTCTCAAGAAAGAGGGGAAACATCAGCTAAACGTAGTCTTTCCGTTTTGAACGACTTATCTTACCCTATAATTTGGAAAAGAGCATTTATCACGGCTCTTATGTGTAGTATAGTAATAAATCTATGTATGTTTGGAGAATTGACTATGATAAATGTGTTTTATGTTATTCTGATAATATATGTAGCCGTATATTTTGTTCTTTCCTGGAATGGAACCCATACAGTAGAACCTCTGCTCAGAAAAGTTGGCGACCATATCAAAAAATATGACCAGTTACATCGACGATATAAAAAGGTTGTGAAAAAATTAAGGGCTAATCATTATCTAAAATCATAAATATCAACTTCTTGTTAATATAGACCCCACTTATTTGACTATGAAAAGTTCTATGTTCACATAAAGGATAATTCTTACCTTGTTGTAATATATATTTCTTTCCTTCTATCGAGGCTTTTCTATACATAGTGAGTCCTCCAAAGCACGATATGACTGGTTTAGATCCATCGTCGGAAGAATCGCATTTCTCCTTCCATTGCATTAAAAGATCCTCTAATTTTGCGGTCCTGCCAACTTCCGAAGTTGGATCGTCTCCTATTTCTTCATGAGCATAAGGATCCGCATAAGTATATGATGTAGTAAATCCCCACAAGTGAAGCGGTCTTATTCCATTTGAACACAATACATTGACTTCTGGACTATTTTTAAAGATATATCCAGTACTACCCAATCCGTCTATATAAAACGTACCCATTATGTCCATGTCCCACATGAGCACAAAATCATAATCTTGAAACAATTGTGAATTATCAGCTATATAATCTTGATATATATTTCTCAACATAACCATCTTTGCAATTCTCCCTTCGTTTTTAGAATGTCCCAGGGTTTTTTCTCCTTTAAGTTTACATGATTTTACATTTACCCCACATCCTAGGATAGTTATTTTTTTATTTTCATTCATCCATTGAAGAAGTTGTTCTCGCGTCCCATCCGTAGAATCATTCTCTACTATCAATACGTGATAATCTAAGAACACATCTTTTATCTTGGTATCGATTGCCTTTTTAATATTGTTAATATTTTTAGCAGTATCTCTCATCAATCCGCATATGATAATTTTTTTAGTTTTAAAATATTCAAGACCTTCGCTTATGGCTTGTTTATCAATAAAACATTCTAAATTTTTTGGTGTCTCTGTAGCATTCATGAATAGTTTATAATTATTACGTCTCGTTATCACAAGAGAGATGAAGTATAACAAAATTACCCCTATTACCACGGTCAAGATAACTAAAAGCTTCATTCATTATTAGGATGAATTCATAATATAGAATTATGAATTAAAAATAGAAAAAGTGTTCAGGTGACATTAGCTAGAATCGTTCACAATATCACAAAGAGTTTCTATTACGGTCTCAACTTTAATTAATCCTTTTTCGTCCACCTTGACCCATTCTGTCGAATTGGGTATATATTTAGTCTTCATAGCAGACTTGACAAAGTCTTCTAACTTTTTTATATCTGAACAAGGGAAAAATTTAACTATTCGAAAATCCCTTAAAGCTCTGCTTGCATTTAGTGCCGCCAATGTTGTCGTAATGTTTGCGGTTTTTGATACTTTATAATAACCTTGTTGTTGTTGATCTTCATCAGTTGCTATGAAAAATCCAGAACCAGTAAGAGAGCTCATTTTTAAACTAAATCATTATACGTTTAAATACTAATTAACAAAGATCGAGAAAAACAAGTTTGTATTGTATTTAAAGACTTTTCCGACAAAGAAATGACTAGAATGTTATCGAGAGCATTTACCCGATAATAAGATAGTTGAAACTTATATTAAAGATCTCAATGATTAAATTTTATCTATACAATCATCAATAAGATGAGTGTATTTTATTCTAATATCGATCAGGCCATTTCAGACAAGGCAGTTACTCAACCGTTACCCCAAGTATCTATTCCTAGTCGTTTTCCTCCTCCCAAATGGGGGCCACGTTGGGGAGGGCCGCCAACGGATCAGACAGTTATGCATCTAGAAACTTTCAATCCCCCAGTATTTCAGCCCAGAGGAGTTCCTCGTGATATAATTAATGTGTCTGGAACTGGAAATATTCCCGAGTTGTGTCCAGTCGCTACTGTCCTGCTTAGAAATGAATATGAAACTTATAACACGACTTCGGGTAAAGTATATGGAGGATTTGATCCTTATAGTGTACAAAATATTCCCTCTTGTAATGAAAGGTCCGGATCTTATATGAATTTTATGGATTTTACAAGACCATGGTCTCGCGTGATGGTAGAACCTAGAGGAGATGAGTGGACTTTAGATTCTCATGGCGGAACCTGGGCCAAACAGAAACAGCCTTGGGAAATATCTCGAGAAGGAGGAACAAAATTAGAGTGATTGAGAGGTTGAAAATTGTTTCCACGATCCATTGACTTTTCTCCATACTAGTTTATCATTATTGCTAGAATCATATACTACTTGGCTCCATTTCTTTATTGGTTGTTTTTTAACCGTATTTATCTCTTGTTGTTCATTAATTGTAGAATTACTATGTTTTTCGACCTCTACTAAAGGTTTTTCGTTTTCTACTGTTACTGGATGGCTTTCTTTGTTATGAACAATATCGGGTTGTAAATCGACATGTTTAAGCGAATTTTCATTGGTAGCTGATTCAGATTTTCCAAACAACAAACTTGATAACCACGATAACATGGATTTATAGAAGCTATAGATATTTTTAAATATCAATTATCTGCTCATTCTTTTTAACTTGGATAAATCGATTTATATATTAATTTATGACCGACGAGAAATTAGTTTCAACTAAATGTCTATACAATCTCAACGTGATAGATATATAGTATGGTGTGGAATAACAACAGGTATACAAGCTATGAACACGACTCTGGCTTCAGGAGCAATTTTGGCCAAATTAAATGCAGTAGGAAATGTATCGATGATGTTGTATAATTATCTTGGACGTGATGCATGTGGACAAGCTGGAGGAGCTGCTTATGCCTATTATAAAGGTTCAAATATTAAAGATAATCCGCGACAATATGGACATCATGCTAATGGGCTGATTATAGGATCAACACTTATGGAGTCTATGGTGAGTTATTTACCGTTAAGTGGAAAAATGATGTTTGGACCATTAGTTGCGGCTAATGTTTGTAAAAATATAGGATGGATCGGAAGTGGTGCGGTTAATAGCCATTATATGTCACAACTTTCTAAGGACAATATTTCCGAAATGTATACTAGAATGTCTGTAGTTAATTCTTTCGCCTCAACTGTGGGAACTTTAACCGGATTAGTATTAATTCGATATAGTATAACCAACCCTATACTTGGAATTGGATTGTGTGCTGGATTGTCTATTATTAATGCGCTAAGTTATAGACATGCTATTACTATAGCAGAAGATACCATCATATAGGATTTATAGCTATTTAGATAGACTTAGGAATATTATAGATAAAGGGTTTAAATTTGTGGATGTGTTTTTAATAAATTTAATTCTGCTTAACGAAATATATGAGTAATACAAATGGCTGCTAAGCAAGAATTAAATCTTGTAGATTTTTTACCAGCATATCAAGGAATTCATACAACTGTTAATGATCCTATATATTCCTTTTACAAGGACCTGAATTTTTATCAACAAATTTATCTTAAAAAGGAATTTTTTGACCTCAAAGTACCCGCAGTTGAAACAAGTAGAATTCCAGGAGCAAAATTTCAACCGTTAAATCATCAATCATTTGTAGCTAGATTTTTATCCCCGATGACCGAATACAATCGCTTATTAGTTTTTCATGAAGTGGGCAGTGGGAAGTGTATGGGAAAGAACAGTAAAATCCTTATGTATGATGGTACAATAAAACTTGTCCAAGATGTTAAAATAGGCGATTTGTTAATGGGCGATAATTCAACTCCGCGCATAGTTAAATCTCTTGGTAAAGGTCGGGATCAAATGTTTAGAATTAAACAAAAGAATGGAGGAGATGATTATATAGTAAATAAAAATCATATTTTGAGTCTCAAGATATCAGGACAAAAATCTATAGCAAAAATTAAGAATCGCGGAATAGATTATATTATCGGTCGTTACTTTGATGTTAAGGAAAACAAATGTATAGCAAAATTATTCAATATTAAAAAGACAAACGAACAAGAATGCAGAATTAATGCGCAAATATGGCTTAACCATCAACTTAAGGTTGATACGGTAGATATAGAACTTAATGATTATATTAATCTTAAAAAGTCGCACAAGACTTTCTATAAAGGTTATAGGGTAGGTGTGGAGTTTCAAGAACAAGATCTACCTCTAGATCCATATTTTCTTGGACTCTGGCTTGGAGATAGGACGTCTAATCGCTCTGAGATTACATCTATAGATAAGCCGATAGTAGACTATCTTATAAATAAATTTCAAGATTATGATATTACTCTTAAGGGTGCAATTACTTATCATATTTCTCCTAAAGAAAATAAGGGACGAGTAGGATCCAATGGAATACTTAATACTTTAAAAGAGCTAGATCTTATGCAGAATAAACATATTCCTCAGATATTCAAGGTAAATTCTCGAGCTAACCGTCTGAGTGTTTTGGCAGGTCTTATTGATACTGATGGGTATTTGAGTAAGTCTTATTATGAAATCGTTCAAAAGAATAGACGATTAGCAGAAGATATTCTTTTCATGTCTCGTTCTCTGGGTTTTAGAGCTCAAATTAAAGAAGTTACGAAAATGTATACCGATTCTAGAAAAGGTCATAAGAGTGGAGTTTATAATATTGTCACTATTAGCGGAGCAAATTTACACGAAATTCCTGTTTTATTACAACGTAAAAAATGTCCCATAACAAAACCTAATAAAAGTCAACTTTGTGGAGAAATACAAATTGAACCCCTAGGTGAAGATGATTATTATGGATTTACTCTTGATGGAAATAACCGTTATCTCCTGGGTGATTTTACCGTGACCCATAATACATGCCTTGCATCTTTATTATCGGAAACTGCTCAGGAAATAAACCCTAATTTACTACCAACACTTGTACTTGTTAGAAATGAGGTGCTTGCCAGGAGTTGGATAAATGAGGTAAGCACGACTTGCACTAACAATAAATATAAACCAGCCGACAGAGACCCTAAAACAGGAGAAAAAATAACAGAGGAACAGTATATTCGCAGACTCAATAAAAATATATCTCAAAGCTACGAAATATCTACGTTTGAAAAAATCTCTAAAGAGCTAGCCGCAAATGATCTTGATTATATCAAAGAAGTATATAGCAATAGGATTATTGTGATAGATGAATCCCATAATATACGTGTTCAGCCGCGAACTACAGAAGTCTCTATTTATAACCAAATATTTTGTTTACTTCATATTGTGGTAAACACCAAAGCGATATTATTGACAGCTACTCCCATGAGAGACAGGCCTAATGAAGTGGCCAGTCTTATGAACCTTATTCTACCAGATACTCCTCAGTATCAGTTTCGTATAGAAACTTTTATGGAAACATATTTTGAACGAGACGGTAAAACTTTCAAGAAAGATAAAAGAGATGAATTCAAGTCTCGTATTCGTGGTTTGACTAGCTATATTAGATCCACGAGTGCGGATGTCAGAAAAATTTATATAGGATCAATAGTAACCAGCTATCTTGGCTCTCAAGATAAAGGAATGGAAAAAATGCCTCTTGCTGTAGCCAAAATGAGTCCTATACAGAGCAAATCTTACGAAGAGGCATATCGTAAGGATAGAATTAACGCTCCAGATCCAGAACAAGTAAGCGAAGAAGAGGTAGTAGAACAAGAGGCCGAAGAAGAGGATTCTGGCGATAGTTCTTCAGGACTCTATAAATATTCTCGCCAGGCTAGTATGTTTGTAGCTCCAGACGGAACATACGGAGCTGAGATTGAAAAGAAGTGGGTAATTTTGTCAAAGGAAGAAATGGACGCCCGAGAGACTACAAAGAAAAGTAGTAAGTTGACGACCAAAGAGAAGGAAGAAATGAAAGCTGATAAAAAAGGAGCAAAAGGTCCCAAGATTGTCCGCCCTTTAGGAGATCGCTTAACTAGGGTAAGTGATAAGCTTAGGGATTATATATACAATGGCAAGGCTAATCCAACCGACGAAGAGAAACTTACCCGTCTAGCCAATCTTTCGGCTAAATATGCCGGAGTTATCAGAGAATTTCTCACTAACCCTACTGAGAAGGCATTTGTTTATTCCAATTTAGTAGCAGGGTCAGGAACCAATCTGTTTGCCGCAGTAATAGAACTCTTCGGATATGTGCACGTAAGCCTGCCGGGAACAGGAGAAGGAAGAATAAATATAGACCCTAATTTATCTCCAGAAGATAAACAAACTGCACAACTAAAAGCATTACAGAAATATAAGGGAAAGAAACATTTTATTCTTATAACCGGTAAGTTCCCTACTGCAAAACAGGCAAACTTTCTTGTTAATCAAATTTACAACAACCAGGAAAATAAATATGGAGATTATATTCAGGTCATTGTTGCAAGTAAAATCGTCGGAGAGGGAATATCTTTTAAACATACCCGTCAATTCCATAATCTTACTCCAGGATGGAATGAGACGGAAACTCAACAAGCAGCAGGAAGAGTTATTCGAGCCTTTGCCCATGATATTTTTGAAGATCCTCGTGAAAAATTCATCAAAATTTTCCGCTGGTGTTCCATGCCCGGAAGAGATTTTCCTAGTATTGATTTTGAGATGTATAAACTATCCGAAGATAAGGATTATCCAATCAAGCAGATAGAACGTCTCCTCAAAGAATCGGCTGTAGATTGTGCCCTCAATGTAAAGAGAAATATGAGACCCGATTTAGATGCGCAAGGATCGCGAGAATGCGATTATGGTAACTGTATTTATGCATGTGATGATGTTCCGGCTGCTTGGTATGGCGATAATCCTACTGGTGTTCCTCCCCTGATAGAAGATAGCTACAATCTATATTATGCTAGGGGACAAATTGATAAGATCAAGGAAATATTACAAACACTTTTCAAGGCTCGATTTATGTATGATTTTTACGAATTGGTCCGTCTACTTCCTGAAGCTACAGAACTCATCTTGATTAGAGCTTTAAAAGAAATCATAGATCAGTCTACCCCTATTATCAATAAATACGGTATCACATCTTATCTACGGGAGAATTCAAATTTTTATTTTTTAGTAGATAACCACGAGTTCAAACATACTTCTAATTTATTCCTTTTGGCTATATACAACGCCATGCCTGTTCTTAAAGAGGAAATGTCTTTTAAAGATTATGTGAGTTATTTTGAGTATATATATCTCGATGAAAAATTACAAAAGTTATCTAACCTTAATGATGACCTTGATGATCTTCTTTCTACTCCGGCTGGCAAAGATAATTTAGCGCGAAGTTTTCGAAGTCTTAGCTTACTTATACAGGAAGAATTGCTTGAATCATTTATAAAAGCAAAAGAACAAGATATTGAATTAAACGCTAGTCTTCGAGCCGCTTTTCTCGATATTTACAGAGCGAATATTGTCAGTTTGGATGACGGGACTGTTATTTCATCTTTACTTTTAGAGGACTATAATCGTCTGAGATGTTACAAGAATGAAGAATGGTCAGATTGCCTTGATAAAGAAAAGGATCAATATGTTAAAGTAGCTGAACAGAAAAAGGTCAAACTTGAAGATAACCCATATGGATATTATGGGCTCATTGATACCAAGAAAGATAAGTTCAAAATCGTCACGGTATTTAAAGGGGTCAGAGTAGCTGCAGCTACTGGAAAGATCGATAAACGTATCAAGAAGGACAAGGGTAAGGGTACTGAATGTGGGACCGGACATGCATTTTCTCCTATTAAACTGAAGGCTATGATGTTGAAATTTGGCGAAATTGCTGAAAAACTCGGAGAGGATCCTCCTGAGGTCTCAAATTTTTTAAATGCCAGTAATAGAGAAAGGATAGAACGAGATGTTACTCCAGCTAAAGTAAAAGCTATATTGGATCAAGTACATGCAAGTATCACAACAGAAGAAGAAGGATTTGTCCCCATGAAAACCCTGAAAGAAATTTCTGCATTCCCTGAAGATAAATTAATTAGATGGTATTCTATCCTCTCATCTTTTAGTACAGGTAAAATTCTATGTTCAGCTCTAACAGAATGGTTCCGTTCTCATGATAGATTGGTTATGGGATAAATCGTCTCGCAATTTCATTATTCTTCTATGAAGAATAATAAAATATTCATTATCTAGAATTTATACGACATCAATATAATTACCGTAACTAGCCGTATTTTCATATAATCCACTCTGAGGTCTTTCATTCATATCCATAGAGAATGATTTGATTGCAGCAGTATCAAATACCCGATGAATATCTTCCATAGTTTTTATAGATTGAGGAGAGTCTAATAAAGGAGATATAGCAGTAAGATCTCGTATCATTTTAGCTACGAGTCCGTAATATCTAATCGATTCTCTAGTCTGTAAATTGGGAAACATAGCATAGATTACTCCAGAGATTTCTGGACCTACAGCTTCGACGAATTTGTACCATTTATCTACTAGAGCCTTGGCAGTAGCCTTATCTCCATTATACAATATATTCCACCCATTCTCTTCAGTATAAGCTCTTGGATCAATATTTGGACCATAAGCCCCTAGATCAATTTGTGTCCAAGGTTGTTTAACAGATTTTTTGGGTAAATTTAAACCAAATATAATCATGGCTATAATAAGAAGAATAACAACACCAAGGAACCACTTATCGTTCATTTACCTACTGAATATATAATATTTTGCTCAAGATCGTAATATACTGTTATGTCTTTAAACCGTTCATAGATGATTTACTTTTATCTGAGATATTTTAACTACTTAAACAAACCATGTAATTTTTTCAAAAAATGGACTTACCTACAATAGGCTACCAAGATGATAGTGGTTTTACTGTCTTTTTCATGGGTACAAAAACTCAAGAAAATGTAGCAGTATATAAAGTACCTTCTGCGCCTAAATCTGAATATAAACCTCAACCTTTATCGCTAAATTCTGCTATGCAAAATATGAAGATAATGATGTCTGAACTTCAGGATAAATCTTGTAAAAACACTCAAAGGGTTAAATTACTATGTAACTGGGCTAGCTCTGAACAATTAAGTAGAGATTGGGAAAAAATGTCAAAGAATGGAAAGTGGACTATACAAGACTCTTTTAAAATCGAAGTTGTAGATACTGGTGATATTGATTATTATGTTATTATCAACAAACCTCCTGTAGGAGAATATTTCGATCCAGCTAGAACAATAGTTTTTATAATGGAGCCGTATGCAGAAAATACATTTTATTTAAACGATTGGTTAAAGGATATACCAAGAGAAAAATTTTTATATTTCTTAGATCATGCTAATTTTCGGAATAATACTGAATGGTGGTTAAATAAGCCTTTAGATGAGTTAATAAAACCTATTGTAAAAAATAACAACATGCTTAGTACTGTAGTGTCTTCTCAATATACTATGAAAGGACACAGACTACGTATCGACTTTATTAAATATTTTCAAAAACATTCTAATCATGCTATGGACGTATTTGGACATGATAATAAATTTGATCTAAAGAATTATCAAGGAGCACTTCCCCTTCGAGAAAAGAATTCTGGAATTTTTCCATACAAGTATCATTTTGCTGCAGAGAACAGCGATATTTTGAATTATTTTACAGAGAAGTTTAATGATGCTATTATAGGAGAATCATTATTATTTTACTGGGGTTGTAGTAATATAGATGAATATATTAATCCAAGGGCATATATTCGCCTAGACTTGGATTTCACCGAAGAAAGCATGAAAGCCGCTACACAATTAATAGAAGATGCTATAGCCAGAGATGAGTGGTCATCTAGGATAGATATTATTCGTCAGGAGAAGGCCAAGATTATTAATCAGTTTAATTTTTATCCTCGAGTATCCTCTTTGATTTATGCAAGTCAAATATCTTTTTCTCATCTGATAAGATTGGGGGATTCTCCATTATCTATACCAGGGATTAAAGTTCAATCTAGTTTAATCAATCAGAATTTAAAATTAGAAGATATGAGAAAGGCTTTGAAATATTACATTCATACAAGTATTCAATTACCCCAGTTTGGTCGTTTAGCCGACCATTCTAATTTATGGAGAGAATGTTTAGACCAAAATAAAGTAAAATGTGTTCTAGAGACGATTCCCAAGTCCAATTTTCTTGATCATATTACAACTATTTTAAGCACGGACGGAGAATGGGATATAATTTTTCTTAATTGGAATCCCCAAAATCACTCTACAGAAGTACAAAATAGAAATCTGCTCACTCCGCTATGGCAACATTCCTTAAAACATATAAACTCTGCGATTCGACAAGGAAAAACGGTAAATATTATTGATCCAGGATGTATAGGTAACGGATATCTTATTCATCCTAGAGGAGCAAAAAAGCTCTTGGATATTACTGATAAGTATGGATTCTTTACACCCTTGGATGAATTCTTTTTTATGCTTCATACTATTATACCGGATTTTAAGAGCCTCATTTTTGAGAAAAATCTTGTTCTTAGCTCTAAAATACCAGATACTGAGTTATTTCACATATTTTATAAACTAGCTGACGGGCAACACACTAATATTTCTATCCCCTTTTCATTCCCTCCTCAACCCCAACAAGAACGAAATGATATACTCCTCTTATCGGAAACAGATATAAAGAAAAGGATAGCAAAGGCTGCTGATTAACTCTATTCATTGATAGTGCTATAAGTACCGTGGTTACATATCTTGAGTGTTCTATTAATACTATCTTCAGGGAGATCTCTATGAGATATAAGTAAAACAGTTGAATAAGCTTCACGCATGGCTTTTATAATAATTGGTAATTCATTCTGAAAATTGACCTGATCGATACAATCAAAATTTTCATCTATACTAATAAAGGAACATTTATATGTTTCCGATATATTTAAAATTGCCTGGTTTATCGCTATTTGAAGTACTATAGATTCGTAGCCACATATAGCGTCTGAATCAAATGGTTTTCCGCTAGATTTATTTGTAATTAGAAATTGCAAACCTTTCTCTTCAGTTTCGGCTTTAACTGTATATTTTGTATATTTTTCAAAGATATTATTTATGTAGACATTGAATTGCCCCATTTTATGATTGAGGATTTTTAAAGGAATCTGTTCTCTGTGAAATATTTTTTCATATTCTACTCTTATAGCAATCTCCTCTTCTAAAGATGGTATTGGTTCGCGTAATTCGGCTAATTTTTGATCATATTCTTTATATTGATCAATAGATAGTGTTAATTTTGTTATATCTTGAACGTTTGTATCACGTTCTTTTCCCAGTTTAAAGATTTCTCTTTTTTGTTCATTTTCTTTAATCTTGAATAGATCTATTTTAGTCTGTAATTTTTCTATGCGAAGTTGATCCTTTTCTGTAGACTCTATTTGATTCCATATATTTATATGTTTATCTATATCTTTCATACGCCCTAATAATGAAAGAAGTTTGAGTTGATCTGTTAACTGTTCTATCGAATCAATATTTTCTTTATCTGATTGGGCGATTTTAGCATCTTCTATAGCCTGAAAATATGTGGAAGCCTTTTCTGTTTCAGCTAGACTTTCTTCAAGGTTACAAATATTAGCTAGAGTCTTTTTGTAATTTAACCAATTTATCTGACTTGCTATAATAAGATTGTCTCTTTCTACGCTTTGAACCCGTTTATTGTGTTCTAAATTAGACTTTGCTTGACTTATCTCTAATTTACTTCGCGTTATGCTTTCAAATTCTTTAGAACTTGTTGCCTTGATATAGGCTATCAAAGAATTGATATGTAAACGGTTAATTTGTGCACTATCTGTCTCGTCTATAAACTTGAGAGTTTGAAGAATATTAATAGCCTCAGAACTATCGTTTATGGGACATTTTGTTAAAAATACACTCACTTTTTGCTCTAGGGATTTTAGTTTTACTTCGTCGACGTTATATTCCGCCTCAACTTCTTGTACACGGGAGCATAAATTTTCGAAAGTTTCTGAAGTCTCCTTCCATGGATTAGATTTAATCTTTGATAATTGTGTTTTATAGTTTGAAAGGGATGCTTCCATAAGGGCTATTTTCTTACCTAGAGAATCTTTGTTGAGTCCTGAAGGGGGGATATATTCAGAATATTCAGATAGAAGATCTTTTGTCCTCTCGATCTCTTCATCGATTTTAGATATATTTGGCTCTCCTTTAGTGTTTTTATAATTAATACTCCTTTTTAAGGTTTGGATATTCTGTCTGAGCGAAGATTCTGTACATCCGTCTATTTCATCCATTAAATGTTCATACGAGTCTATCTCGGTTTGGGTCGCTTGCTTTTCTTCATTTAAAATAATGAGTGTTTTATCAGGTTTAGAAGGAACTGTTTTAATATTTTGTCGAATATCTTTTAATTCTGCCTCTGCTATCGCCTTGTTTGATATGGTTAATGATTGTTTTTCTGTCAGCTCCTCGAGTTTGATGTTTAGAGTATCTAGATTTTTATTGAGAATAGGAAGCTTATTTTCCATAGTTTTTATATCGCCCAGATTGTTGAGTGTTTGTTGTAAATTTTTTGCTTGAGTAGAACAATCCTGCAATTCTTGCTGTCTTTTTTGACGCGAGTCTTTACACTCTTCTATCAGGGTCTCGTATTGATTAGTTCCGCATAGACTATGAAGTGTGTTTAATCTGTCAGTTGGAAGCATATCAATAAGTGCCTGAGTTTTCCTGTTAATGGAATTACACAGAGTAAATAGCTTATATTCTCCGACATATTCTCGAATAATTTTCTCTGTACTTGTATCTGCCTTTCCATTTAACTTTTGTTCGGATCCGTCCTTGAGTTCTTTACAAAAATCGAGCTTAAATTTATCCGTTTTACCTTTGCTTAGTTCATAGGTGCGACGTATCCTATATTTGTCGTTTGAGTGTTCTAATATAAGCTCTACGTATGCACCAGTCGGATTTGTATCATTGACCATATTGATAAAATGAGGTTTACCATAGAGTGCAAATTGAATTAGTCGACATATCGAAGTTTTCCCCGATTTATTACGAGCACATAGGTTATGAACGCCGGAGTCGAAATTAACTGTGTTATCTCGATTGTTTCCGTAATTGAACATATTACGAAATTTAAGGGTTAGGGGTCTCCAACTTGCACATGATCTGGTTATGGTAACGGGTTGATTTCTCCTCAGATTTTCATGTAACTGGATAATATCTTCGCGAAGTTTTTCATCCGCCATTGTTTTGATAAGTCTAATTTCCTGCTCCATGAGAGATCCGCGATTTATATGTGAAATGGTAGAATCAGGTTTTATACCCCCATTACTTTTACCTATCTTGGTGTCGATTATTTGATAGCTTTTATTTAATTTTATTAAAGCATCCTCATATTGGGTAGGAGTTGTATCTATTAAATTCATCCGAATTTTGAGCTTCTTTTTATTATATCTATCAAGATGGGATGTATCTGGGACTCCGTTTGTTATGTCTACATCGATAAATGCATACTCATTGATGATGGGTTGAAATACGGGTTCGGGAACTCCTACTGTCCAGATTAAAAATCCATGCCCCTCTATAGGTTCTCCGCGATCTTGTTGAATTAAACTGCCAGCATAAGCAATATTAAGAGCCATAGATTGTTGAAGATGTATATGCCCTAGTAAAACACCATCATAACCAGAAAAATCTCCGACTGAAAAGAATCTACCTTTTCCTATTCCGATTTCATTGCGCGTACCGTTGCAATTTTTAGACCCAAGAATTGTCCCGTGAAAAAGTGCATAAATAGGACCTGTCCAGGCTGGGATGATGTCACCGTGTTTGATGAATTTTCCATCAAAGAATATACTAGAGAATGAAAATAAGATATTACCCAATTGATATAGGCCAGTATTTTTAAGCATATAGACACCTGATAATCTATCACATATTACTGTCATTGTGTCTGTACGTTTTACGTTATTTTCTGCTAAGTCGTGGTTTCCTATAATTATTACTACGTCTGCTAGGAGGGCTAACTCGGATAAGAAATTGCGCGCCATAAGAGTAGTCTCTGCTTGCATATCTAATTTTACATGTGATAAATCCCCTGTATGAACAATGATAAAATCGTCTCTGTCGGAGTTTCCTATGACTGTTTTGATCTTGGAATAGAGTTCAGAAAATACTTTTAAGTACTCCTGTTCCCGGTGTTCATTTTCAAATAGTTTGAGAGGAATATGAGTATCGGTTATATGAATTATCTTTTTAATTAATCGACCTTTACCTTTTTCTGGACCTATTGTATGGATAATTATATCTTCTGGAACAAGACTTGGACCTGTTGTTTTTGGTTGGGGATTGTCGATATTTTCAGAAGAGATAGTCGGGTCATTTATTTTAGATGAAAATGTTAAATTCGATTCATCCCACCCCCATTTTCCACTATTCAGTAATTTATTGAATGTTGTACCTCTGATTGCTATAGATTTACCGGTCTCGGGATTTTTTGTTTTCTGAGCTTTTGTCTTGCCTTGTTTTTCATCGATTGAATCTAGATCAAGACTATCTAGTTTTTTAGAAAGTTCTGAAATGTCACAAGGAGATCGACTTGTTTTAATTTTTGTAGTGGTGGATTTATGAGACATGGTAGTATCGTGATTAAGATCACGATACTTACTTATCTTTTAAAATCGTTTAGTGTGGTATAATTTTGAGTAATTGAAATTATAGTTCTATGATTTATTGTTCCAAGATTTATAGGACCCCCTAAGGTTTTTAAAAAAAAAGTTTGAGCATATTGTTAAAATACGCTTTTTAAGGCATTATTTAGCCGAAGATTATAAAATTTATTCCAGATCATATTCAAAGATATATATACTATGTAAAAAAATATGCACTTGGAGGATTTTTCAGGAATTATTTTACTGAAAGGCTATTTAAAGATTTGATTTTTAATATTAATAATTATAAATGAGTAACGATTGTGAATATTGCAAGAAAACTTTTTGTTCCCAATCAACTCTTAAAAAACATCAACGTACTGCTAAATATTGTTTGGCTTTACGAACTGATCCAATTTTAAACACAAAAACATATGACTGTGATTATTGTGAATATTCAACTAAATTAAAATATAACTTATCCAAGCATGTTAAAACTTGCAAATCTAGAATTATATTAGAGAAAAAGGAAGAGTGTGATATGAAAACAAAAAATCTTTTATTAGAACGAGAATTAGTATTAAAACAACAACAAATAAATAAACTAGAAATTGAAGCTCATAAACCAAAAATCAACATGACTTTTAACATGAAACAGCAATTCTATCAACAAAATCTTCAACCTATAACTCGTGTACTGGAATCTCTTTCCGATGAGATAGATAGAAGGTATACATCTAATCATTTTCTTAAAGGACAAGAAGGAAGTGCGCAATTGGTCTCTGAAATACTTAACGAGAATAATAGGCATTATATGACTGATAATAATTCAGGAGATGTTTTCATATACAAAGATGATGAAAATATAATAAGAACTGATGATAAGGCTAGATTAATTATAGAAGCTTCAAAAGACCCTTTGGAAAAAACTGCTAGTAGAGAATGTCGTAATAAGATCGAAGAAGCTCAAGATTTATATGAAGATGATAATACAACCAAGGTTAACTGTATTAAAAAATATAAAAGTAAACTACAAGAGATTAAAGAACTTCCTACTCATAATATAAAATTTAGGAAGAAACTCAGTGAGAATACCTTTATTTCTAATCAGAGTATGAAAACAAATAAAGATATCAATGATATAAATAAAGGGTTTGCTCTACTTGATCGGATAAAACCTAAAGATATAAATATATATTTTACGGATAAAAAGATACAGGAAGAACTGGATAAATTAACAGATGAAGAAATAGACTTATTCTCAGATGTGAAAGGAATAGTAAATTTTTTAGTAGAGAAGTTCTTATTAATAAACGAAAGATTGATTTATAAGTATAAACACGAAGATAATAGTTTTATTTATTATGAAGAGGATGGAGATAAACTTGTTAAGAAATCTGAGAAAGATCCTCTCAGGTTTAATACTACATTCTTTTATGGAATTAAACAATTTTTAATGAAGAAAAAAATGGGTGAATTATATAGATATGTTAAAGATCTAAATCTTGTTACTATAAGGGAAACATTAGTAGAATTATTAACAAAGGTTCAAAATCAATAGTTATAAGAATAATAATTTTTCTAGATTTTAATAATCATAGAATATATGATCCTGAAAAATCCTCCAAGTGCATATTTTTTTACATAGTATATATATCTTTGAATATGATCTGGAATAAATTTTATAATCTTCGGCTAAATAATGCCTTAAAAAGCGTATTTTAACAATATGCTCA
>Ga0302280_1001357_pt1 | contig 20284 bp, 9 predicted proteins | sample III_Fen_E1_1_FD_198771 | JGI IMG/M metagenome (GOLD analysis project Ga0302280, IMG submission 198771) | Peat permafrost microbial communities from Stordalen Mire near Abisko, Sweden - III_Fen_E1_1 | ecosystem: Environmental > Terrestrial > Soil > Wetlands > Permafrost | place: Sweden: Abisko... | reverse complement strand
GAAATAAATTCAGCTGAGATATCTATTGCCCATAAGGCAGCTGCAAAGCTATTAGTAATTCCATTAATCCCTGAATCATTAGTAATTCTTATTTCATTAATGCCAACAGGATACTTTGTGAGATTGATCGCAGAACCATTGGGATTCACGAAATTTGAAGTAAGAAATCCCTTTGAGTAAGTATCATTTAGCAGATTGCTAATTGTTGCTAATGAACTGTTGAGAAAAAGAATGAATCGAAAAGTAAATGTACAACCATAATTCGTGGTTATGTTTGCTAGTTGACCGACCCAGGATGGATCTGCATTTTGGGTAATACCTGGCCCAGTAAAATAAAGTCCAGGATAATAGCTTTGAACATAGGCCATATTGGCAATAAAAGTTGCTACTGTAAAATTTATGCCCAATTGGCTCGAGAGTTGATCTCCAAAATCTGCCATTTACACATTGATGCGCGAATTGAAAAATAGATTCTCGTATGTTTTAAAAATTTTGAAATAAGCACCTGTTTTATTTGAAAAATTTGCTTTCTGCAAATCCCACCCCAAGTCTATGGCATAATAGTCACCAAAATTATAGAAAAAATTAGACATTTGAGATAGGATGGTAGTATTGGAAGAAAGATCAACAGTGCAGTTAATAAGACTAGAGTTGGTCACATTGTATATTGAGGCGGAGCAGTTGTATTTATAGCCGACAGGAACATGGTAACTTTGATAAAAGGAATTGATAAAGTATCCATAAAAGAGGGAATTATTGATGTAGTGTTGGAAGAGAGTGTTTCCAAACAGATGATATGTATCTTGCAAATACATGGACAAGCCTACAGAATTTGGCTTTGCATACACGGATGTTGTCACAACAGAGTTTACAAAATTAGCAGTACTGAGGCTATCGTTGTTAACTGGCAGTATTAAAAGCAGGATCAAGAGCCAAATTGTAAAAATGTATTTCTTATTCATCGATTTATTAAAACTATTTAAATTACTTCTTAATTATCTAATATGATAATATTAAGCACAATAATAAATTTATAGGGTGACCAAAAGACTAACTGTGTATATACAAAAATTTAAAGATTTTTATTTTTAACAGCCATCATATTCTTAATATTTGTTGATCTTAAACAATTCGAATAATGAGGTTCTTTCTCGTGGCATATCATCATATTCTGAGGTATTGTAACTCAATTAATAATGATAATTTTACCATCTAATGCTTTTATATTCATTGATAAAAATAAAAATATTATACTTTACATATTTTTCAAGTGATAGAATTGCAAATCAATTGATTTAAAAAAAAATTGGCAAATGGTTGCCTCTTATAAATAAAGAATGTTTCAGTTTCAATTTTGAAGTATTCTATATTCCAAAAACTTTATGGCAATATTATCATTGCACTTACAAAAATACTTGAAAAAATGAATTATTTTTATATTTTCTCGATTTCCTTCAGCAAACGAAGATTTGCCATAAATCCTTTGTAAAGTTTTACAAAAAAATAATCTATTAAAAGTGCCATTTGAAAGCTATGTGAGAAGGTAGTTGTCTGATGAGAGAATTTACATGTAAATAAGCATGAATAATGGTTCAATTATCATTTTCTACCCTTACGACTTTCGATCATGATTCTCTCCTCCTCAAGTTATCGAGCCTCCTCCGCCTGTTCGGCTGCTCGAATTAACGCCAATTGATTCTCAACAATACTTCTCCTCAGTCCCTCTCTCTTTCGAGCTCCCCAACACCAGGCAATTCCCCAGCATAAGACCTCAAATACAAAGAGTCCTAGCAAAATACCTCCACCTTTTTCATAATTAAGTGCAATCATACTTCCAGGTTGACCCATTTACTCAATCGCTAGGCTAAATATAAAAAGAGTTACCATAGTGCAAACATACCAACCATGAGACCATATGTACCAATAACGAGAAGAAATATCTTAAAGCCATAGATAAAACTTTCTTGGAAGCGTTCTTCACACGTGAGTTGGGGCTCTACAACTATCAGATTGGCTTGCATTGGTGAAGACATTTGTTGGAATTGGTAAAATATATCAACTTACTAAGGGATTAATGCACATCCAATATATAGGATAGTATTTATTCAATTAATTTCAGAAACGAACCTATATAAAAGATTACATCGCTAGGATGAGTCTGTTATGAAATTTTTCAAAAGCATTTTGAGAGGAAATCACAGTTTGTCTATCAACAAATTCGACATTGAAAGTATGTGCTTTGAATTTCAACTTTATTTTAATTAGGTAGATAAGCTATCAATATAAAATTGCAAACAAATCAATCAATTGAAGATGTTTTCTTCGGCCTGTGACTCCCTTCGTAGACCAAATTACGGTAAAATTCTCATTTCAATCTGGCTATCCTCAACTAAATAGTAAATAATGTACAAAAGTTTGTCGAGTAGTGATACTAATCTTGTTCCATAGCATTATCAGAAATTCGAGAATATTTTGAAGTCTATTTATTCATTAACAGCGGTGGCAAATGATGATCCTCCTATAGAATATTCAAACCACCCAGAACACACTATAAATTATTTTCCTCTTATAGTTTCTCTTGATGTTGGTGTTCTTCATGCTTTTCTGGTATTTCAACATCATTTTTCTCCTCTTTCATTTCATAATTATCCTCCATCTAGAAGCTAGCCCGTTTTAAGTTACCATGAGAACGAGTACGAGTTCTGATGACCAGAACGCCTTCATGTGAACTATCTACTGAATTTTTTCTTGATTTATTTTCGTTATTAGAACGACTAACCTCATCATCACTAATATCTGATGCATTGCTTATTTCTGAAGAATTTATAAATGATGTGGTTCCCTCACTCTCTTCATTTTATGGTCCATTTTTTTTCGTCGGTTGATAACGGTTTGGAGTGAGCAGATCTGGACCTTGTCCGGAATTTTTCCTTTATTTTTTAGCTTTTCTCTTATAATTAAGTCCGAATTCAGTCATTTTTTCAATAAGAGTTTTAGCCATGTCAACGTTAATATTAGCTTCTTCATTAGATTATTGAATTTCATCATCATAAGAAAATTATAACAATTAATTCTTGAATTCTAAATGACAGAACATTTACGGTTAGAAAATATTGAAAACTCTTTATCAAAGCTGGGAAAGAGTTTAAAGTTTTATTATGAGACCTCAACAATGCGATAAAGTGCACTAGGCTTGATTTATTTCATTTATTTGCGAAATTGATCGTGAATAACCTTGTTAATTTTGCGGAGAGCCTTACGAAGCTTGGAATAGAAGTGATTTTTAACACAATTATCGCTTCTAAATGATGAATCAAATACCTTCCGCCTAATTTACTTCCAATTATAGCCCATTTGTTACCGAGCTAGTTATGGAGTTAGAACATGCGCTGTTCATCCTAGTAGCTCCATTATCCCTTGGGATGATTAGTGTCGATATAAGTTATGTATCTGAGTCACAAAATTCTTACCTTTCCTTGCATTGCTTGCCATTCCGACCTTTAATTCCGTACTCCTATTGTAATCTGCGAGCTATGTGACTCCACTTAGTTAGTCCACTTGTCTAAAACACATATTTCAACATCCTATCCTCATCAACTGTCCAGGCTTTTTTTTCACTCATTTAATTCTAATCTAATTTTATATCCACCACAAAACAAATTGCATATTAAAGAAGGAGCACATCATAACTTCAATCATACCAAACATTAGTGCGATTTGCCATATTTTTTATTGCTAATTTCCCATATGAATGTTAAAATAAGACAATATTTTTAACAAACAATGAGGGAGATGGTTGTGTTTGGAAGTGCATTGAACAAGAAGAATGATTAAAATATGTATGTGATATGTTTAAAGAGTAACTAATAGTTATTTCAAATATAGTGAAATTCTTAATATTTTTATAAAAAGATCATTTTGGCGTTTTATGAAATCCTTTTTACTCTTGCGAATTGGCTAGTGAAAATCGTTATTTTTATCATTCCCGCAATAAGATGTAATAATAAAATGGAAAACATCCATTAGGAGCAGACTACGCTCTTTGATTTCCAACATTTTCATTCTATTGCCGCCTACCTTTAACAGCAACACAAACTCATGCGAATGAACAACTTATCAATTGAGACTTTGATCTATAATCTCTCATTCAAGGATGAGAATTCAAAAACAATTTAAGGAGATAGCCATAGATAAACGGAATTGAAAAAGCGCTTTGAGACTGTTCGACTAAAGCTTCGCTCAAAGAAGCAGGTGGTGCATGATAAGGCACTTAAGGAAGATGAAAATAAAAATAAATTGCCAGCCAAGCATCGCTTAATTTGCAAAACTCCTCTTTTTTCTCATTTTAAAGAGCGAATAAATCAATAAAAGCTCTGAATGATTCGAACTCCACTTTATTTTTAAACTTAACTGCTCTATTTATAATCAAATCAAAGGTATTCCAAAATAATCACAATCAAATTGACGTTAATATTATAAAGCGGCAAATATCTTGTATTTATCTTTACAACTTTAATTGTTCATAAATGCATCTTAGAAATAGGGAATACATTTGCAATCAAGGCATATTAAACGGAATTGGTCTTTTTATATTTTAATTGCTACTTATATATATTTGTTGCGGTTGCATTTGAAATCTTTGAGCACCTTGGAGAAAATGTTGCCCGCGTTGTTTCTCCTCGAGCCTTCTTTTGAAGAGTTCGTTTAGTTAGTTAATTTCTCGACTTCTAAGAACAATTTATCTTTCATAAAATTTGACTTATTCTTCAAGAGGAGCCAGTGAACGTATTTATAGTTGACTCATTGCAGTCTCCTCTTCTTTCAGTAACTGATATTCGTATTAAAGTTCTTAAATTTATTGGTTGATTTGACTTGAATATGACGATGAAACTTGGGAGGCATTTGAATCATGCAAGATTGATGGTGTTACAGCTGCAGTTGCTCTAAAAGAAAATTTGGGTAGTTTATTTTTAGGAGATTGATTATAAGAAGATACATTAATTTGTGCTTCAAGAGGCTCTTCGTTTTTACAGCAACAATTCATCTAAACAATTATTTTATAAAATAAATCCAATTGGATCTATTTATAGTAAATATGAACGACTAAAATATTGATTTTCCATTATTTCTGACTAAGGATTTGTATTAGGGCCAGCTGTTTATAATTCAAAGTTGTTATCATATCTTTAGATTAATATAAATAACTACTCGATAATAGTATTTTTTAAATTTACTTGCACAAATTATATTTATTATTAAGCGAATCTAAGAAAGATGTGGAATATAACTTCTAATGATGTCTTAGAGTATTTGAGTCATAATGTGTAATTAATTCTATGGTTGTTGATAGATATATAAATATAGTCAAGATGATTTTTGTAGAAATAACACCTCATCGAGCATAATCTTAGACAAATTATCAAACAATCTTATGTAGACAGTCATTCTGAGTTAAGACTTATTAAATAGCTTTGCTAATGCCATTCATTCATTAGTTTTAACAAAACAAAAACAAGTCGAACCATTCACTATCACTGATGATCATGCTACAGAACATGCCATATAAAGTAAAGTCACTAAAGAAAATATTATCTCTCCAATAGATCTAAGTAACTTTCATAATGAATTCTAAACCCACCAATGCACAGAAGTAGCATTAGATTTGTAAAAATAAAAACTCAATGCATCAAATTAAAAATAAGTTCCATCGTTTATAAATGAAGGATAACTTCAATCAGGTGAATAATTTAAAAACACGAACGAAAAATAAAATTAGAAAACGATTAAAACGGGTATTGAGAGTCAGGCTAAAGATTATATTCCCAATTTTTAGCTGGTTATACCAATACTTTGTCCTAAAAAATCTGGCAAAACCTCAAAAAAATCGTGCAAAACAAACGAAAAAGCTAAGGTAAATTTAAAAGTGGACTGTTTGAATGTAAAAGAACCGACATAATAAAAATCTTAATGTATAGTACAAATCGAACATGAAATTAAAAAAAGCTAAGAATCTTCCTTAAACCCTCTACCATAAAATAATGCGAAAAAAATAGCAAAAAAAGGTTCAAAGAAATTTGATCCTAAAGTAAAGTTAAATGAAGCTAATTTTAAAATATTTGTTTAGGAAGATCCGTAAATTAAATAATACTTATAACGAGGAAGAATGATATATCGTGTGAAAAGAGAAAATGAACTAAATAACCAAAAAACTGAAATCAATAAAATCAACAAAAATATATCGAAAATGAAAATATCATCAACTCATCCAAAGTTGTAAAAAGCGGAATTTGAAATTGCAATACAACTCATCCCTTTTTAATAGCCTTCAAAATTACAAAATACCGAAAAATCTCATCTAATAAATAATATTCCTCAATAATTAAATGCTCCTCAAATAAACAAAAAATAGACAAAGCAGGCTAAGCGTTTTTAAGGATTTCTAAGGTAAAGAAGCAAGAATACAGATTAAATTATGAATATAGGTATTGCGTCTCTTTTAGATATAGTTTAATAATTAGCCAAGAATTATATAATTAGTTAAGATTAATACAACCATTTTGCCTCCAATCATACAATATATGACATCAGATAGTTTTTAGATAAATTTAAGGCTGGAATACTGCACAAATTTGATTTTGCTACAATAAAATTCACTCTTCTCGATCACCGACGTCTTTCTTAACTTCTTCTAAAACTTTTCCCAGATAAATATACTTTTACAGTTCCATATGCAATCGACGGTAACATAAACGATTTCCTCATAAGTATGTATGATCTACCTGCTCAAGACTACTTTAATCTTTATACCAGAATTGACAACATCAGCAAAATCAAATGGTGGAGTCAAATCATTCAAGAGCAAAAAAATATTTTGTTGAGAAAAACACAAGAGTAAAAAAATACAAATTATTTACAGTCGCATAAGTCTTCTGTGGAATCCAAAAATATCAAAAGAAATTTGCATGATGTATACAACTAAAGCAGTTTTATCAAAATTAAACCAAGCAATATGATAAAAGAGAAAAAAACGTAATTGATTGCATCGAGCATAAAAAAATAGATTAGTTTTAGGATTCCACAAAGTATCATTTCTTTACGCTAGAAACTAAAGGCAAACTGATTTATTATATTTTACATAGTTTTATAGTATTAATAATACACAAATTGATATGAGGTAAACTTACTATCTATCTATAGTAATAATAAATTATTTTTAATGACATTTTTTCAGCAAACTGAGAGGAAAAATAATCTGTAGAGGATTGACACTCCCTCTCCATGTATAGTAATATGTAATAGTAGGCACCTATACAAATGAATTTACAAGCAATAAAACCAAGTTTGGAAGTGCTCCTTTTGGTAGTACCCAATCTTTAAATCGAATCGGTTACAAACCTTTACAAAAGAAATAATAAAACTCGCAGAAGTAATATGAGGAAGTCTTCGTGATAAACGATCTAACCATAAAAATCAAAGCTCAAGATCAAAAATCATCAGTATTCAAATCCACAACTGAACGAGCTCCACTAGTCATCCCTGAGTAAAAGCCAGGACCAGGGCAGTATTAACTCACAGATTCGAGAATAAATAAATCAAAGTCATTTTCAAGTTTTGGGTTTCACTATAAGCCGCTTAATCGAAAACCTACAGTACCTTCTATTCCAGTTGATAATCTCGGTTTTAAATAAGATGATAACAATGAAATGACTAAAGTTCAAGTTCCAAAAGCAGAGGTACCTCATCCGGGATCATATGAGTTAAGAACTAATTTGACAGCGAGGGGAATATTGGAGTGGAAAGCTGAAAAATATGCTTTGCAATAGACTTAAAAAAATCCTGGTCCAGGATAATATAATAATGAAATAAAGCCAAATAAGTCATTTTCTTCTTGTTTTGTTTCGAGAACGAATAGATTTGGTGAGGCTAAGAAGGTTAAAGACTAGAAGAACCCTGGCCCAGGAGCTTATAATGTAGCAAAAAGTACAACGACAAAATTAAGTCATAATTTGAGTACTCTAAGCTATTTTAACTCAAAGGTTCCTCGATTTCAAAAGCAGAATAATGAAGATAGTTTAGGTCCAGGATTATATTTTAACGAAATCAATAGGCTAAAAGTTCATTCTGCCCGTAATATTAAAAGAATGATCCAAGGAGATTAAATGATAAGTAAAGTAGTTAATAAACCATCAACTTTTTAAACAAAAAATACTAATCCTGGCCCAGCAGATTATCGCACAACAATGGGGATGTCTTATTAGCTCCATAAAGCTTTACTTAAAAAGCAAGTTACTAATGTTTTGCCAAAGGAAAGGAGAAAAGTATTTTAAATTAGAGAGGATTAAGCAAATCCAGGCCCAGGAGCCTACTAAAACTAACCAACCGCAAAAATGCCTCGAGGAATGACATGGAAGCCAGCCTCAACTGTAAATTTAAAACATTCTAAACCATAATAGGATCTTAGTCCTTCTCCTTCTCCTATAGAATATAATAACACTTATAATACAATGGAATAAAAAATAAAAAAGATGAACTAGAAACTAATTCTTACTGAATAGAAACCTTTCAATAGTGGAAGTGAAAGATTTAAGCATTATTCAAATCAAAATAGGGCCAAAATTTCCTCTTTTAATGTCAATTAACCAGGAGATGATGTGCCTGATATTATGAGGGAATCATCTGATAAGAAGGTGAAAAGACTAGTAATGACGACAATAAAAGTGAGAGTACCGTTTGGAATATCTTCCAATAAATTTGATTAAAAACCACTAAATTATTAAGGGCCAGACTACTACACCAAGCCGAGTGTTTGGGTTAAACCTACCTTTAATATAAAGGGCAAACTGCAATGATTAATATTGATTTTATATATGATGTTAGCTGTGGCTTTCTTGATTAATTTTCGAAGATAAAATGATGCTTTTTCAATTGTTATTCCAACGTTTAACAATTTAAAATATTAATGATCAAAGAGAGATAGTAGCCTAAACTTCTTCGAACCTTCAAAGGACACAAAGATGAAATAAATGCTATAAGTTTTCATCCTCAGTGGTATCTCTTTTCAGATATAGTAAGCAAATTGCAACAGGCTCGAATGACAGTATGGTATTTGTTTCAAATCTCAACTCAACAGGAAATGTATATAAATATATTGGACATCGCGTATGGACTTTAATTATACAGGACGCAGTCACAGATGTGAAGTTTTCACCTTTAGGAAATCAACTTGCAAGTGCATCGAAAGATTAAACTGTTAAGATATGGACTAATAATGAGGAGGGAAACTCATTTACCATAAAGGCTCATAATGCTCCTATTCGGGCACTGGATTACAGTTATGATGGTAAGCTCCTGTTAACTTGTTCTGATGATAAAACAGTTAAAGTCCATCGAATTTAAGATCAAAAATTATATTTTACGCTCAGTGGGCATCGTAATTGGATTAAAACGACAAATTTTTCTCCAGACAATAGACTAATTTGTTCAGGAGGAGAGGATAGAACAGTTATTTTATGGGATACATAATCCCAGAAGATCCTTTATCAGTTTAATGATCATTTGGGAGCCATTAATGACTGCAAATTTAATTCAGATGGAACATGTTTAGCATCGTGTTCAGCAGACAAGAAGGTAAAGTTATATGACCTAAGATGTAAAAGACTGATTCAAAACTATGATGCACATGGATAATCAGTTACAAAGGTAGATTTTCATCCTAAAAATAACTATATGATGACAACATCACTTGATTCTAAAATTAAGATCTGGGAAATAAATAAGGGGAAATTGGAGTATACTCTCTATGGTCATAATGGTAGTACTAATACCTGTACATTTTCTAAATATGGGGATTATTTTGCTACTGGAGGATCTGACTCTTTGGCAATGGTATGGAAAACCAATCTCGAGCCCGATCAAACAGAGTTTATCAAAGTACTCGATGGTCCAAATACTCAACCGGTTTCTAAAATTAAGAGCACACCAAAGCTTAGAACTTCTGTCAATAAGATAAACCAAAAGTAGAATATTGTTAACCAAAAGATTAATTAAAAACAGTCCCTAAAATAAGAAGTTTAGGAATAGTAAGAAGAAATTTAAATACCGACATAAGTAGAAGAGGTGGTTGACAAGATATCCGAACAGTTGAATCTTATTATTCAATCTCTTCTGAGTATAGAACAGCGTGTAACTCGAAGTTAGGAAAGAATATCCAAGCTCAATATGGTTATATATAAGCGATTGAGTGAAAAACGCCACCTAAAAAAGAAAATAATGAATTTAGATGAATTACACGAGCAGTAATTTAAAATGACAGTAAAGCATACCAAATTCGTTCCATTATAAAATTGACGCATTTTCTATTGCTATATTTCACTATTTATTCCAATATAACGAGTCTCAGTGTTTTTAAAGGACATCTTAATAAGTTTTCATTGCAGATAATATTTTTACAAAGTAAAATACAATAAAATATCTAATATTTCGTCATGGTGATATATTGGCAATTTAATTTTAAAAGTATCATAGACCCTTTGTTATCTTTGTTATTGTTCAATTTTTATTGAAAATTAATTATCAAGTAAAATTGCAACAATGTTAATCATTTTACCATTAATTTTATTGATAAATTATTTAGGCAATTGTAATTGTCAATTTTTTCAGTTTAAAGCATAAAAGGTCTAATGCTGACTTCTTCTTAATTTATTATTTCAATCGACTCATCATTTAGATAAATGGTCTGCAATATATTCGGCAGCAATATATGTTATCTAAATTGAAAAGATGTAAAATTATAAATTTAAGCCAAAGTGAGCAATTTTCTGATTGATTTTTGATGAAGATGGAAAAATAAAGTGAGTTATTAAACATTTTTTTAAAAGTTTAAGTAGCATAATAGCATTGATGAAGAATAATAAAAAGTTTTTCGATGGCTTTTCTCCTATTATTGATATTTTGTTCATTTAAAAACAATGAATTTTAATGTAAATACATGTATTTTCGGAGTTTAAGCTGTTTCATCTCTTGAAACATTAGATAGTTTCTAAATCTAAATTTCAAAGATTAAGTCCAAACAAAATTTATCATATATTTAAGTGGTCTGCCCTCATAAAATACTCTAAACATTGGAATATATATCAATTCTTTTGATAATTATTTATGTTATGTTTTTTTCTTTTTCAATTTTACATTAGAAGCAATTAATCAAGAGTAAATTTTCAGATTAATGAGGATAACAACCTAATTAAAAGGATGAATAAGGATGCTTATGCTAAAAGCTTTATAAAATAATTGCTTTTGTACTTTATGATCATTTTAATGTAAAAACCATCAGAAATCACTTAAAATTTAATGATTAATTCCATTTAAAATATGATAGTTTATATACAAATTTTAATGGAAAATCAAACTTTAAGCTCAAATAAGCCTAAGATATACGCAAAAACACCCTTAGACAAGAGACAACAATTGGTGGATTCTGTATACTATAAAAGAATGCCTATTTCAATTGTTTCATTGAAACTTGGAATAAAACTTTCAACAGCAAAACTTATCCTCAAAAAATTCAAATAAGAAGGAACATTTTTTGAAAAGAGATAAGATAGGAAAGCCAGGATAGTAGCCCTACAAAAAACTATGGAAATGTCTCTTCCTGTAGTTTCTTTAGCAGCAGATCCAACACCTTCCATTTCATTAGTTCCAACTAACTATCCAAATATGATCAGCAATCCTTGGAACATAACTATGCCAAACGATTTGATTCCTTCTCAGAATTACTGGCCTTCTTTTGGATAAATTCAGACTTACAACCCCTTTAATATGCTTAATGCCAATATAAGCTCTTACTATATGTATTGAGAGTATAAATAAAATGATAAATTTAACATTTAATTAAAGCAAAACTAAATGGATTAATGAAATAGAATTGAAAATAAACATTAAATAAAATGAACATTTTAAATATGATGAATGAAATCAATTATTATAACTTTTTTTGAATTTAATTATGATCGTTTTAAACTTTTTTGTGATCTCAATATTTTCTTCTTTTTTTTCTATATATTTTACAATAATAAGCTTAATAATATACTCTTAATCTATTTTCAATAAATAATATAACCTTTTATTAAGACGCTTTTATTGCGTTTTCAGAGAAAATTTTCTTTAAGTTTTTATAATTGTATTTCATTAATATTTGAATTATATATTTTTTTTCGGCTTTGATAAAATTGAAATAGAAGAATTCTCAAAAATGGTAAAACTTTTTATTAATCTGTTCATGAGGAGAATAAGAATTTACAAAAAAATTACTATTTAAATTTCTATATTATGAGAATAGATATTAAAGCTATTTATTAGTACTTGACACATATAGAATTTTCATTTATACTGACAAAAATAATAACGTTTGATTCCTATCGATTAACCTTGATAACGAAGAGATGAATATTTTTAGTAGCACTAAAGTATCTTGACTAATGTTTTCTTTTTAATTGAGAAAGGTTTGGTGAAATGATCATTCATAAGGATAATTTTTACACCTATTCTTTATGAACTTTAATTGAGCTTTCTCTGTCCTGTGCATTTTACAAAAATTGTTAATGAAAAAATTCGATCCCGAATTGATTTTGAAACTGTTCTTGCCACTTGATGATTTCAACATATTTTAAAAATTAATATATTAATTTTTTTTAATTTATTCAAAACTAAAATCAAGATATTAAAAACTAAAGAGGTTAAAACATATAATTAAAATTGTTAACACTTTTACACATGAATCTTAATAAATATTCTTAAAAATTTAATTTTAAATAAATGATAGTCTCGAATATTCTTTTAATAAATAATAAACTTGTAAAAATTGGGTTTTTAAACAATTATCAACCATGATCGACAATAATATTTATTTATTTATTTTTACAACCTCATACTAAATAGTAAAATAATAATATCAATAAATAGAAATCGTATTCATATTTAAATACTCATATACCATTTTATAATTTGTTATACCTGCTTTTAATGAACAACGGCACATCAGTTTTATCAAACTTAAATATTTAATTTTACTTCTTTCTATCTTTTCGAAACCTTTTTTGAAAAACAGTTTTTTATTTTACTAATTCAATAATGTCCTTTACACAATGAGGGATGTTTTTTACTTTCCTTTTTCCCTGAGTTTGTGGGGAAATTCCTTACGTCATACATTTCTTTTTATTGATTGTAAATCTATTCAGATTTACATTTTTTTCTATGGTTTTATTAATTTCATTAAAAACAAGTTTTTAATCATTGTAAACGTCTTAAATACTCAATCGATTGCATGAAGTAGCTAATTTCTTTCTTTTTATCTCGAATTATCTGCGTGAAGAACTGAATTAATCATTTAAGATAGAATTAATTAGGGGATTATGAGTATTCTTTTTAATAAAAAATGAAATCGATCTTACTTTGTTTTTATTTTTTTATTTAATCAGTTTATTTACCTTTTAAAAATTTAATTAATCTTCCATTAGAATTTGGAAAAATATTTTTTTATCGATAGAAAGGACAAGAGCCTATTGAGTACAACAAATACACATTTATCTATATCTTTAAGAGAAGGATAGAGTTTCGCTATCTCCGATAATTTAACCTGATTAAATAACTCGAAAAGGCATTTCCTTTTTGGGCTTGGATTAAATTTTGTACTGGATTAAACCTATCTTTTTATCAACAGTTTATTGAGATGATTTATTAACTTATTTCATTAACTTAAATTACCCTTATTTTATAATATAAATATTATTGATGTCTTCTCTCTATCGAAATAAAACTTGTCCATAACTCATTTTATTTTCTGATAGCTGTAAGCTGATTCTTTCAATCGTGAAAGTGGACATATCTTTAAAAAGAGAAATTCCAGAAAGGAAAGTGTATCTGGATCGACTTTATGATTTCACCTGAATTTTTAAAAACGATTCATAAATACTTTTCTCCATAGTAAAAACTTAACATTACTATTGAGCGATAGCTTTAGAGACTCTAAGGCTATCTTATGCCATAAACTCCCCAAAACACTCTCCCTTTTCAACAATTTTAATAATTTTTTATATTTATTTCACCTGATTTGAATGTATTATCAATTTGTTGTCATTTTTCTTTGTTTATAAAATAATTAGGTTCGTATTGATTTGTAAAAATGAATGTAGCTTCTATTTTTCAGACATTTCATAAACTTATTATCTTTTTTTATCTTCTGATGGTTCTATTATTTAAGGAATTGTTAAGTGAACAGTTCCACTCAACAGAATATAAAATTTACTTGCCTCCTACTTCGTATTGTATATGATTTAGTTTGGTTTAAATTGTTCGTATTCAATTTTATGGCAAATCTAAGAAAGTACTCGATAATTATTGGCCAATGGTTTAAAAAAAGGTTCTTCCTGAAGCAATTTCATAAGTTCAGTTACTATCTTGAAGGTGCGATTTTTTATATCAGAATACTTTTTCAACATCTGAATAATTTGAACTCTTCTCTTAAACTATTTTTATTTTTCTTGCATCAGCATGTGAGATGGTAAAGATTTTTAATTCATTTGATAATAAAGTTAATAACTATACAATTATTAAACCATTTAATAGTTTAGAAGAAGTATCAACAAAATAAGAAAATCGAGTTTTACATTGATTTTATCGATTTTATGATTTAGCAAAATTAATAAAATTAATGAAAGCTTACAAACGAATGGAGCGCGAAATCGCAAATTTAACTGAATAAGACTGTAAAAAGCTTTTTCCGGAATAATATTACAGTAAATACGCCGCTCATCTCGTACTACTAAAATAATACAGAAAATACTACAGTTTTAGAAGACTCTTCTTGAGCGGCTTGATGCAACTAAGCCAAAATAGACATTTATACAAAGAAAAAGGAGTACACCTATTTTGAACAGTGAAAGGGTATCTATTAAAAGCAAAACTAAGTTAAATAAAAACGATTTTGTGGCTGACACTATTGCCAATAATAAAGAATAAGTTTAAAGAATGACTTCATTTGTAAAGAGTTTAAATCATAAACTTCAGGAAGGTCCATCTAAGAGTGTTACGACCATTCGTACACCTCTTGCTGGATATGAGGCAGTTCCTGAGCATGTTTTTTAGAAGATGAGATTTATTTAAAACGATGAATACTCAGTTGTATTGAACAAGCTGCAATAGAAAAAGAAGAAATAATATTAATATATGAATTTTAGACCTAGGAGTCGATACCACAGTATCTCCGCTTCAAAATTTTAAGGCCGAATGAATAAGTCTATTATCGCGGAAAGTGCTTAATCTCAATCTATTAAAGACTATAATTTTCTCCATCCACCCCAAGCTGTAAACAATCAATAACTTTCAATATTGAAAGATGGTTTTAAAAAAGGGTCTAAATCAATTTCATACAGTGAAAAAATGCAGCAATTAGTGGCTCAAGCGCGCAGTCAAATAATTACAATAAACCCTGAAGATAAGCACTCTTCAATACAATATATTATGACTTTAAATAAATCAATTAAAAAAATGAATAATTTAAAAGGAGATCTTATTAATGAGCACAGAAGATTTATAAATTCTTTGGGAGGCAGTAGATATGGGCAAAAGAATTTTAAAAGTACAAATAGATCTGAATGGTAGGAAAATAAAAAAATAAAAAATTTGATTGAGATGACTGACAATATAAGAAAATAAGGATAAAATATTGAGATGCTCAGCAGATTTGATAATCTAATGAAGGAGAAAAAAGTTAAGCAGTTTTTAAAACAAAAATGATTTATATTTTGCTCATTTAATATTTAGTTTATGCTTTAATCTTAATGAATACCAATCAAAATTTATCATTCATCATCTTCCTCAGGATAATGATATAAGTGAAATATTTTCTTTTTATTCTCCAGAAATATTGTTTATGGAATCTATTAGATGCTCTTATTCGTGGTTTAAAGTTCAGATATTTGTTGAGATTCTTCCATTGAGGAATTTTATTATACCATCTAAGTATCCTTTTATATCTGATTCTTGAATCTGAATTGAGAATTATCTTTTTTCGTTAAGGATATTCTTTTGGATGGGATCTCTTCTACAAAGCATTTCTTCTCAATTTATTCACCCTTTGACCTATTATGAAAAAAATCAGAGTCAAACATATCCATAGATGAACTCTTCATAAAATCATTGCTATTAGTTCCATAATCAGATGTTCTTGCATTAGAGATACTTTTATAATTATCCACATTATAGTATTCCTCCGCTACTTCATTTTTTGATGCAGGCAAATATTTGAGATCTATTGCCCATTTTGCTGGTTATATATAATCGTCTTTCTCAATCTTTCTTGATGATCTCTTGCAATAATTCTGCTAATTTAAGAAGCGGTCGTGAAAATACGATTGATTGTAATCAAAATATTTTTTTTCTGAGGAGTATGAGGATGATTTGATCCTAGATTATGGCGATTATATTTTATTCAGATTACGTAAGAAGCTATAGTTTGAAAGTGAGGTGAACGGGTTTCTGCTAGTTATTTTGGACATTTTGTTAAAAGAAAGAATCAAAAAAGAATATCAATTTATTATTTTTCTATTTTATTGTTTAAAATTGATTAGACTTTACACACTTTTTTAGTTCTGATAAATCAATAATCTCATTTTATTCTCAATGATAAATTTATTTACTATTTTATTTCCCAACAAAAAATTAATAAAATATTATGAATCATCATCTTATGGATTATAATGTTGTCAGACAAAAAACTATTGAGTGCCGTATGGGCAATAAATTATTTTTTTATTAAAGACCAAACACAATAAATATGATCTAATAAAATATTTAAGGATGGTTATTTTTAATCAGAGGCTTGAATGAATATTGATAAACGAAATCACATCAAATTAACAATCAGATCGTCTTAATTAATATCACTTTTAATTTTATGATTAAATTTGACACAAAAAAAAATAGAGCATTTATCACATGTACCAATAAAAAAGATTTTGCTGTGGATAAGAGAAGAGGGGTTAAAAGGGATACTCTGTTACCAAGGGGCAGAGTGGCTGATTTGGCGTATATGTCATTCCAAAAGAAGTTGCAGTGGCTATTGGCTGAACTTATAGCTCTTGTTGAAGTTGTTGATTCGACTATGAGGATTCTTCAACTCTTATACTACTTAGCTAGTTTTAATTTCCCCTTTCCTCCCTTCTTTCATCCCCTCTCGTCATCTCTTCAAAAGCTTTGAAGATCAATTCATTCAATTTTTAATACAATCCCCTCATTTCCTTTATCTGATTACCAAGAACTTTCTTGTCAATTTTAAACCTCATTGCATAAACGATGGTCTTTATTTCAGAATGAAGGAAACGAAATTCTAAAATAAAAACTAATTTACGGCCTTCTCCTCGATACATGTCATTGAGGAATTTGGGGGAAAGTTTCGATATTTGATAATTGTAGCAGATGTTGGACTGTTCAAAAAACTTGACGACAAAACGTATATAGTTGCGGAGAGTCCCATAGAAGCGGTTTTTAATCTTGTTCTGAGTTCTAAGATAAAAGAAGAGTTTACCTGCCTATATATTTTTGAACCACGCACCAACGAGTTCCCACCTGGTCATGAATTTCATAAAGCTTTTACAATTCCCACTCCTCCCATTCCTTCTTGTTAATGGAAGGATCCAGGAAGTTAATCCACTTCTCCCTGCATTCGATTTAATTGCGTTCGAATCCATTTTCATGAAAAACTTAAGAAATTCTTTTCCATTTTTTGGAATTGAACTGCGGATATAGGCGAGTCAACAGGTCGATTTCCTGAATAAAACAATAAAATACCTCAGAGGTCCATTCAACCTTTTTTTTGGTTCTTTCCATTAATAAAAATAATATGAATTTCCCAAAATATGTGGAAAACTTCAAATTAAATTTTCTGATCGATTTTACTTGGATAAATTCCTAAAACAACCAAAAAAAAGTAAATTTATGGGTTTGAAATTAGAGTTTCTAAGAAAAGAAATCAAAATGGATCAACTGAAAATATCTTTGAAAATCAAGTAAAAATCCTTAAATTTATGAGACAATATTTTTATTAATTAGATCAACCTGAGCCTCCAAAAAGGAAACAATGTATTAATATTGCGAAATTACCAAATTCTTATTTTAATCGACAAAAAATAAGTAATAAACAAATATCAATATTTGAATTGTTTATACTGAAAGAGATGCTTAACTTGCTAATTTGAGTACCCATATCTATTATTTAACTGCACATTCAGATTTATTTATTTAAAGGTTAAAAATAAAATCATAGATCAGTTGCTAATATATAGTTTTGATGTCAAAAAAAGTAGAATTCAAATAAAAAATTATTAAATTGCACATTCCAAATTGCCCAATCGTAGTCTTCGACCCCAGGACTTGTGAGTGGACAGCAACTAATGCGGAATAACAATAAGCATCTCAGTACGATTAAGAGATAAATAAAATATCCAAATCTCTGGTTGAGCTTGAAAAGCAATGTGATACAAAGACTAAAATGTCAAATAAATTAAACAACTAACGGTAAAAGAATGGTAAATAAATAGAAGAATTGAATGAGAAGATCGAAAGACTGAAGAATTAATATCTAAATTTGCGTGATATTAAAGTTTAGATAGATAAAAAGTACAACGAGTTTTATTAGAGTCATGATGAAGCATGATATATGTTAGAATATATTAAATCAAAATTTTGAGCGTTTTAGGGAGAAGCAATTGGCATTTAATGATTACTCAATTGTGATTCTCTTAAATTTAGATGCTTTTAGACTGCCGACAGAAGGATTTGAGGATAAATTGCTATTATTAGTTATGGAGGGCTATTTCGTTTGAGGAGTTTAAAGTGGCTTCACAATTTTATCATTAGATTAAGATAGTTATGAACATTTGCTCTATATAACTGCTGACGATTTTTTGTTCTAAATCCCCGAGTAAAACATTGTCATAAAATAATCTTTTTGAAATTTAATTTCTTCCTTAAACTAAAATAGTTGAGACTTGTCTTTTTATATTTATTTTAATCGTTTTTACATTTTATTCAGTTATCTTTGATTATGGTTTAATGTTAAATGCTCCTATACTATAGGATAATGACTCAGATTAAACTCATATAATTACTAGTCAATTTAACAATTCTTATTAATTGGAAAATATTTTGAACTATTCGTTCGATTGAGATAATTCTTTGTTGGCAGTTTCCCAGTAGAGCAACTTAAACATTTGAATGAGTCAACTTATTTTTTAATTGCTCCAATTAATGAACAGTTATTTTGATAATATTCGTAAAGTTTGATCAACTCCTTATGTAATTTCATATTTTGTGATTTTATTTGTACTGTCTTTGAATTAGATGAAGCAGTTAATTATGTCGAAATTTAAAATAGATTACTTTTGCTGCTAGTGTCCAGTCCATTCTTTTATACAGTTTCAGATTTATTTTTTTGAAAACCAGAGTTTGTTTACTTCCATTTTTTCTACCTAAATCTGATGTTTGCCTTTTTAACTTCTTTCAGCAACGTATGGCCCTGTACTTCAGTTTCTCGATGATTCGATTGATGGGAGGGTTTGTTATGCTATTCACTAACTTTACTATTTTAAGAATAATTTTAGGATTGAAGTCCTTAAATAATTTTTGTCTGGTGAAGAGTTTGATGTTTGTTAATGAAAGATATATGTGAGTGTAAAGTTTGTTAAGCCACAGCAGAAGGGCTCTTATTTTTATATTTCTTTACAGCTTAAAAAGTGCCTCTATTTTTTTTTTCTTGAATTTAAAATTCCTTTCTTTTTATTTCTTCTTAAAGAGTTAAGATATTGTATTTAAGTTGATTGTAATCTTTTGCATTTTGTAAGATGATTTGTTCCTTGATAATACCTAACTCTTTAAGTTTGATCTTATTATCATCTATCTTTTTATTCTGTTCTTATAATATATTGTCAATGCTACGCATAAATTAAGCTAACTCCTTCAATCTATTAAACTCAGATGTGATATACAACATGCTGGCGGCTATAAACTTATTAATTTTTTACATGGTACTGATTCTTTGAGCTGAATTTGGAAGAATCGATGAACGCTTGAATTTATTTGGCTTTTTGCTGAACACATTTAAATAATTTCCATTTTGGTTCTGATTTGATTTTGTGCTTGATTGCAGATCTTCTTCTTCTTGAATTAACTTTTCTATGTCTATTGTGTCTCCAATATAGTTTTCTATGATCCGTATTTTATTGCGAAAAATCAA
>Ga0302280_1001356_pt1 | contig 20284 bp, 17 predicted proteins | sample III_Fen_E1_1_FD_198771 | JGI IMG/M metagenome (GOLD analysis project Ga0302280, IMG submission 198771) | Peat permafrost microbial communities from Stordalen Mire near Abisko, Sweden - III_Fen_E1_1 | ecosystem: Environmental > Terrestrial > Soil > Wetlands > Permafrost | place: Sweden: Abisko... | reverse complement strand
ATGAGTAATAACAACGACCAAATTTGCATTCTTATTAAAGAGGCAAAGATTGGAAAAAAGGAAAACGACCTAAAGATGGTTGGTTCACTCCCAAAAGCAGAGAATTTAGCTGCAGTCATTAATTTTTTGAAAAAGAACTTAGTAATCGGTCCATAAGAAAGCGTCCAACTATTTTGCAACCAAAAACTTCTTCAATTGGAGATGAAGCTATAGGAATTGCCAAAAAATTAATCCGGTGTAGTGGAGCTTTTCTTTTTAAAAATGGAAACATTCGGATGATTTCTCTTTGGCATTTATTATAAGACTGCTTGAGGTTTACTGTGTAATAATTTACATATTATTCTTTTCCTTCATAAAATATATTTTATTGATATGCATTCATACATTGTATCTACAGATATATTTTTAACATTCTAGACTACTTCAACCCATTCTAACGATTTGATAAAAATTGAAAGGAAGATTAAAAGTAGTATCGTTGGGATGATCTGAATATTATCTTACCTCAATGAATTATTATGGAATAAATCTATGCTTGATAGTATCTTTGAAATTAATTCAAATTTTATATTGATCTTTTGAATGGATACTTAAGCTCCTGGTTTTGAGGAGAATCCGCTCATAGTCTGGTGAGTAAAACTGGATAATAATCTCAGCAATCAAGGCATCAATCTCAGTATTTTAATTAACCAAAGGTTTTCATGCAACATTCATTCAATAAAGGATATAATTGATGATTAAACTCGGTAGTCTTAAACCTCGAAAATTAAAGGCCTTAACACATTGGGCATCTCCAATTCTTTGCCAATCTTTAAACCTATAAAAATGCTCTCCCCCTTCTTATTTTTTCTAAAGATATAAGAGTAAGGAATTGAAGCTAAAACTTGAGGTTTGCGAGTTTGGGATTATGTTATTAATAAAACCTTTGTAAACAATTAAATCTTAACAATTATTTTGATTCCTTTTTTCTTTTTCTTTTTACTGTATGCTTTATCTCGGTAAAATAGTTAAGTATCATTTTGGAGCTTATTTTAAAAATCCAATCAAATTGTTTTCACTCCTAATTGTGTTTTGCACTTCGACTTGTGCGAAATTGATACATTTGAAATGATTTGACTATTATTATTTTCACTCATTATTAACGTTCGTTGGAGTTTTTCCTCACCAAAATGGAAGTTTTGCCAAATAATAAAACCTTTATTGTCATCGACGAAAAGATGCTCTATAAAGGGTGTCACTCATATATAATATTGAAAGTTAAAGATAATCATTTTCACTTTTCAGTGATTGGTATTAAAGTAGCATTCAATAATTCTTTGCATGTTTTAACATTTGAATGAAATTAAATAGTCTTTGGATGGTCTTTGGGCAAAGTACGGTCGAAAGCGGTCATAAATCTTTTTTGTTGGCTTGATTTTAAAAAATGATCTTTAAATTCTTAAAGAATATACTCTTTAATATAATAATTTTTAATGAAAAGCACAAAGACATTAGTATTGACAGTTTTGCTCATTTGGTCCTCTTATAGTATCATTGGCTTCGCAATTGTTGGTCCTTTCACTACGTCTGCCTTTAATTGTCTTCTTTCCACAAGTGAAATACCTAATGATCAACAATATGCTATTATTAGGGGTTATCAAAACTCTCACTCACCTGCAGGAATAGATCCAAATGCCCTTCAGACGATGTAAAATTCTTATGCAGCTGGATGGACAGCTGATCTCTATGTGTAAATCTGCCGTGGAAGTAATGCTACTTCTCAAGTAAATTTGGTGTATAGCGATATTCTGTTCCCATTGATCAGCAGTAGCCAAGCTAGCTTTGATAATTTTTTTTACATTAAAGTTGAGCCAACCAGTAATCCAGATTGTTCATGGGCAGGTTATAGTCAATCAGATAACTGCAATTACTTAAAAGAAGCTGTCAATGCAGTTCACAGTATTGGATGGAGTCCTGCTATATTTTCTACTGCTCACATTTGGGCCCTATTTTTTGGAAGCAGCTGTGATACTTTTGCAACAGATACAGGCTCTTTTCTTTGGTATGTCGACTACAACAGCACTGGAAATGTGGATTCTACTCCAGATTTTTCTGATTTCGTGTCTTTTGGAGGATGGACAGCTCCTTTAGTGAAACAAGTTAGTGGAAGCGTTACGATTCCATTGCTATGTGGGAACACGGCGTGGCATGCCTTTCTCGATTAAATCTATTACCCTTGATTGTTGATCAACATCTCATTAAATCCTATTCCATTTATAAATATTCCATAATATACTTATTAATATGGTTCAGGTTGATGAGGGCAAACATATGATTGCCATATGTTTATATTGATCCCTTCTTTCCTTTTAATTGGGTTGTTGAGATCAATAAACTTTAATTTCATTGATATTATATTGCCAGAATATTCTTGATATTATATTTACTTGAAGAATTATTATCAGATGGAATAGATATAAGGTTCGTAGGATTTTTTAGACAAAGGATAGAATCCTGTTAAATTATTGCAATTTTATATGGATTGGTTGGATGGATAATCACTAATCCTCCAGCTTTTTGAGGAGGGTCTGCTCGTAGCCTGGTGAATAAAATTGCACAATCTCCAAAGGATAGAGGGCATTGATCTAGTCAATGTATTGCTTCAACTTATCTCCTGGCTCTGTCTTGATCTCTTGAATCTTTTTCAGCCCTCCCTTTTGAATAAAGGATTTCTTTGCTGCTGGGTCGTTGGGCAACGTCTTGGCAAATTGATGAAGCACATAGTGCAAGATTTAGGTTGGACAGTTAGAAATCAACGATTAAAGAGCGCTCAAATGCGAACACATTTGCAAGATACTCTTAAGAGCCTTCTTAGTTTTCTTTTTCAAATCTTAAGAACTAGTAGCGTCAATGTAAAGCTACAATAGCAATCTTGGGATGTCCTGTTCGGCAAGCGCTTTGGCGTGGTCGGGAGTATGTCCTCCCATCTGCCCTAAACTCCATGCTGCGGCTGCCCTTACGCTCTCGTTTTCATTCTTAAGTGCATCACGCAAAGGGTTGATTCCTTTGGCTTGAATAACCCCCATTGCGAGAGTTTAATCAAAGGCAGAAATGTAGCCGAGAGTAATAATTCCAGGCAGAGCTTCTCCTTTCGCCTCAGAGATGAAATCTACTATGGCTACAGCTCCTCCCGAATTACAAATAAGTTTAGAGAGATCGAGACTCTGCTTTGCGATTTCCCTGATGCATATGGCTGCATATTTTCTGACCAAATTGTCATTGTCCTTGAGCCGATAGAGTATCTTTGGGAAGATATCGTTGTCCACCACTATTTCAGCTAAATCAATTGTATGCCGAGAAATGTTAGCCAAACAGGAGCACACCTGCCTCTTCAATTGAGCATCTTGATGATTTATAAGCTGCGCTAAGAAGGGTACTGCGCCCGCATCAACGACAAATTGAGCCAGTTATGGTGAGTGTTTACAGATCTCACTAAGGGCTGAGGCAGCAATTCTCTTTAGGGTAGGTTCTGGTTATTGAACACATAAAACTAACAAGGGGACTGCTCCTACTTCTACGACTGACATTGCTAGCTCTGGAGTATGCTTAGCAATGTAGGAAAGTGCCCAAGCTGCTGCTTCCTTGACTGTGGGATCAAACTCTTCAAGGCAAACAACCAAAGCTTCCAAGGCTCCAGAATCAACAACAGCTTTGGCAAGCTGGGTGGAGTGTTTTGCAACTGCTCTTAGGACAAAGGCTGCTGCTTTTTTATAAAATCTCTAAATTGTGGATAAGTTACATTCTGCTCATTGAGAGACATCACCAATTGAGGCAAGATCTAATTGTTGACCACGCTTTCGGCTAGCTCCTCGTTCATGTTCGCCAATCGACCGAGAGCGAGAGCAGCGCTTTGAGAGATAGAGGGAACGTTGTCCAAAAGAAGAGGTCGAAGCAAACTCATCACCCCTGCTGATTGGAGTGCCTCAATATTCTGGGGACGTGTAGCGAGTTCAGCCACTGTCTGAACGAAAGTGACTCTAGCCTTCTGATATTGTTCAAAGGGTTGCAGGACTGCTTTACTCATAGAATAAGTTATAAAATTTATTGATCTAAGTTGAACAAATGAGATATTTTTACAATACAGAATTAAAATAAATTCAACTTCCAGTAATGACAAGACTTATAACTATTTATGGGTGGATTATCAGAGATTTAGGTTGATCTGACTTCCGAAAGTGAAGTTGTTATGCTGACCTACATCGCTAACCTGCACTCCGAAACTATAGGTTCCATATTTGCCGAGGAGGTGGGTGATGGAAAGTGCGTGTGTTAAATTGGAACTTACTCTACCTTTGACAGTAACGTTGGAGTCAGGGAAACGCCATTCTCCACCTAGAGTCAAGCCTTCCCAAACAACTCCAGAGGGACTTGTACTGGCCTTGGTCTAAATCGTTTCATAAGTACCTCTATAGCGATTTTGGTTTCTGAATTCACTCTTCTGACCCAGTTAAATATAACTCTCTTTGCAAATTAACAACAGCTAATTCCCGTCTACTTTCTCTTGCCACTTTCTAACCTTACAAAAAATTGATCTTTTCCTCCATTATGCGTTTACAATCCAAATAACAGGCCGCTTTTGATGGCTTTGCGGAGAGTAGGATCGAACAGGTTATAAAAATTAAATCTCCAAAGGTTGCTGTCCCAACTCCAATTGTGTGCTCCTTTGGTATGAATAAGGATTTTATTATCGTTGGTTCCATATCTGAATCTCACTGCGTAGTTAAAACTATCTCCAACTAAAGCAGCACCAACTTTCCATATGTTGTCGGTAAAAGTGCGATTGCTTTGATAGGCGGAGTATAGGTTGAGTTTTAGACCATCTTTTAATTCAATGAGACCATTGTCATAGGATAGATTGATCTTGCCATCAGTGGTCAATTTTGTAAAAATAGAGCGGTCATTTCCCTCCAGTGGAATTTACACCTTCACTTCTCCAGCCGACGTCACTTATTTTATGGTACTTTTGAAGAGTCCTTCCTCGATCTCGATTTTGGCGTTGTTAGACCATAGGCGAACATCATAGTTGAATAGTTTGTGGTGATAAAAGTGCGTTTAAAGGAAGGCGAAGTCTCCTGACTCGTAGGCAGCCCATTTTTTACTACTTCCAAAAAAGCTCATGTGTTCAGATCACAAATAAATATAAGAATTGATTCAATAAAACTATAAATCTATAGTTTAAAGCAAGTATAGATTTAAGGTTCTCTTCAATCAATTTTTTAAAGATAATTTATATATCTTTGATTTAAAGATCAAATTGACATCGAAAAGCTTATGCTTGTCATAAATCAAAAAATATTGAACTTTCTGCAGATAGAATAGTACTATAAAAAGTGCATGTGTATGTTGTATTCATTTGTTAAATGTAACTAATCTAAATAAAAGAGAACTGAGTATAAAATATTTACATAAATGAAAATTAATAATAAGCTTATATAATAGTCAACCCAATGGAAAGAAGCATCCATCCCGATGGAAGTTAGGTCATCGTCAATCAGAAGGGCGTGCTTAAGAAACATTTCGTACTCAACAACTGCACCATCAATATTATGACTGCCCAGATTGATGTAGTGATCGAGGGCAACACCAATAGGGTTAAAATTTAAGAGGCAGCTGGGAAAATCAAAATTGCTGGAGAGGACAATCAGATAGAAATCAAGAAGAGCTGGATCTCTTGCTCCCTGGAGGGCAACAGAAATGTTTTTGCTCTCCTACAGACAGAGTTTCAACTCAAAGAACAACAGGGAGAGGGAAATTATATTCCAGGCATACATGGTTAGAATCCCTAAAACATGAATAGACGGATGATGCATCAAAGAATATTTGATTTACGAATCAACGCTATGAAGACTAAACGTCAAAGTATAAAAAAATATATTCCTAACCTCTTGAAGTCAAAATATAATAGTGAGGTTAGAGAGTGCACAATTTGCTATGACAACATCAAACCCGATGACTAAGTCATATCTCTGTTCTGCTTTCACTTTTTTCATTCGCATTGCATTTAGGCCTGCTTGGAGACTTCCACCAGGTGTCCAGTCTGCTCACTAGACATATTGAATCACATAGCAGGGGAGATAAAGACAGGTCATCTCGTAATAAAGGATGATTAGTTACTAATGAAGGAAAGCATGGAGCAAGAAGATGGAAGATGATTATGATTGATTAATTATTTATTCCATATCATCATCATGACAAGATTAGTAAATATTTATTATTATAATCAAATGACCAAATTTGTGATTTTAATCCTACTTCTTTGGGTTGTTCACAGCAACTACAATTAGCCTTGGGCCATCGCTCAAGCTAAATTCTCAGCGATTACTCATTGCACGACAGAACAGATTCAAAATTGGAATTGCAAACTGTGCAGAGAGTATCCTCATCTTCGTAATGTGACTCAAATTCAAAATAATTTGACTCATATCAGCGGATTCATCGGATATGATTCGCTTAGCGCCACAATAGTGATTGCTTGGAGAGGCACATAAGATGTTATTAATTGGATTGAAGATTTAGATTTCAAAATGCAACCATATACAGGAACATATAAATGCACAAATTGCAAGATCCACCAAGGATTTTATAATTCTTATCAATCAGTGGCGAGCAGAGTTAAAAATAAAGTTTAGGAGTTGGTATCAATCTATCCAAATTCTAACATTACCATCACTGGCCACAGTCTGGGAGGTGCTCTTTCCTTCGTGACAGGTACGTTCTATCTTATTCAGCTCTATTTCTATATAAGGATTATCCCAGTAAAATAAAACAATTGTATAATTTTGGTTGTACTCGCTTGGGCAATGGTCCTTTGGCAGCTTTGTTGCATCTTATCATCCCTAATATCTATCGAGTCGTTCACTATAAAGACGTAGTACCACATTATCCACCAATGGACTTCGAATATTTTCACCCTCCCTTTGAGGTTTTCTATAACGAAGGATTCTCCGAGTATAAAATCTGTGACGACAGCGGGGAAGACCAAGACTGTTCAGATAAATATTTTCCAGACTATACTTTTAAAGACCACACATTTTATTGGGTCAAGACTGATAGCAGTGTATGTTGATTGTTCTACAATGGTTTATATTTTAATTTTTTTATTCAATAATTAATGAAATTAACGCAATATCAAAAAAAAGCACTTGGATTTAAAAAAGTCATTCCTGAGTTCATATGGAATGATCGCATGGCAAAAATATATAAGCCTATTGACAAAAGAAATACGGATATATCAGATGGGCAAACTTTTCCTGAATTTTTATAGATGGAGAAGAGATAGCCCAATGAGTCAGGGACTGGTCGATACAAATTTAATCGAATCGCTAAAATACAATATTTTTTTATTAAAAAAGAAAAGACGGCTAATCCCCCTCTAAAAACCTTACAAATCATAAACAAATTTGTTGAGACATTTCTTAGAATACCCATCGAATATAGAAAACATCTAAAAATGACAGTTGACAACAGGAACATCATTAATAAAGCAGAAAATGTTGTTTATACCGTCAAAGAAAGATAGCAAAGACTGGATGTCTATGATTTACTTGATATCTTGATGGAATACAGAGAATAAGATACAATATTGGTGGCATTCATCGAAAAAGGACTGCAAGAAGAGGGTGAAATATTGGACGGAAGAGCTTGCGGGGATGGAGTTGCTGTTGTATCATATGACAATGAAGATTTTATACAAAGCATGGAGGAACTTCTTCAAACAGCCATTCATTAAATTCTTCACACTCTTGGGTTTGACCACTGTATGGCCTGGAAATGTCTAATGAACGCATGGACTAACTTTGAATCGTGGCTTTGTCCAGCTTGTTCACGAAAACTATACCACGAATTGAATTTAACCAATGAAAATGAAGTAGAACAATGGATGCAGTCAATAATAGCGTTGCCTGAAGTTAAAAGCAAAAGGAAAGGATAGCAACTCATTAAAAGTTTCACTTAATCGTGATTGTTATAAAATGAATTAATACAATAATGATATTTTGATAGGAGATACGAATGAGGAAACGGCCATCCAAGATAATGTCATTGCGAAATAGTAATTAGAAGAAATTAGTAAGAAAGCTATTGAATTACTTGAAACATAAAAAGACTCATCGAATCTTATCCAAAAGAATGGAGGAGAAATTAAAAAGGATAAGCAAAAGAAGAAATAGTCTTCCATAGCATCTCCAAGACAAAGGCCAAAAAGATAGCAAAAATAGGAAACAAAAAAACGTTCTTCACCCAACAAGTAAATGCCCAAAGTATTGAATAATCCCTCAGATAGAGTTGTAAAAAAATAGTTAATAATAAACGAGAATAATGTCCTTGAAAACAGTGGAATATTAGATGCCTATGAACACTTTCTTAAATTACTATGCAAAAATGGTCTCCCCACTGGTAGAGTATTCGATTATGCCGCACAATAGATTGAAAAATACTAAAAAAGGAAACGAAACAAAGAACTGAAGATGCGTGCGGAATTGGATATTCAAAAGATTGTGAAAAGAAACCCTGTCATTGATGTGACTCCATAAAAAGATAAATCTCTTTCTACTTCTCGTAAGCAATGATCAATTTAGTTTGTTAATATATTATTATCTGCAATTAAATATAATACAACCGAAATGCCACCTAAAGCCGTGCCTGTTCCAGCCCCAGCTCCCTCTCCAGCCAAAAAAGAGTAACCGAAGAAAGAAGAGCCGAAAAAGGAGGATCCTAAAAATGCGAAGAAATAAGAGTTGAAGAAATAATAGTCGAAGAAATAAGATCCTAAAAACATTAAAAAATAAGAAAGTCCCAAAAAGGAGTAAAAGAAATAAGTAAAAAAATAAGAACCAAAAAAAGTGGAACCAGCTAAAGAAGTCAAGGAAACCAAGGAGGCAAGGGAAGTTAGGGAAGCCAAATAAGCCAAATAAGCTAAATAAGCCAAGGAACTATTATAGATGAATTCAAAATCGCCTCAGAAAAATCCAACACCTCAAGCACAGCAGGCGCAACGATTCGAAGAAGAAGCGGAAGAAGCTGCTGAGCAAGAGGCAGATATGGGCGTAATCTTATATAAATGTAGGTGATGGACGAGGCAACAAAAAAGAAGAAGCAAGCATAGATGTTCAAAAAATACTTGTAACAGACCGGTATCGCCATGGCCTTTCAGGTAGTGTTCGCTGAAATCCTGGACAAGAAGATATAAGAAAGTAAAGTCTTCTCCTACACTGCTATGCGCCTACGCCAAATCGGGTAGGACCTATAAAAGATCAAGTTGGTATTTCCTTAATTATTCAGAGCAAAAAATGATAAGATCAATTATTTACATCATTATAATATGAAATGAATCATTGCTAAACTATAGTGGACATCTTTCTGGGAGTGCAACTTGGACTCAGCGATCTTCCTTCAAGGATAGTAGACATTTCAATCTATAGCTTCTTGCGAAGCGTGACGTCCTTGAGGTGAGTGAAAAGAACCCTTCTTATCTATCTTTTAATATTGGCTAGGTTCTCTTTCGACTTGAAGTTGGTTTCAGTCCCCTCACTACTCATTGCTAATTGATTCTGAAGACTGCGTATCTATTAATTCTGTCTATTCATGAGTTCCTTCATGTCGCTCTGTATAATTCTAATCTCTTCCTGTTGCCGATAAAACTAATTCATCAGTGCTTTATGATCTGTTTGTAGTTTATGGAAATGTTTCTCTGAAAAAGCAAGCTCTTCCTATTTCTGTCTGATATTTTATAAGAGCCTCTGCATTTTGGTCTTCAGAGATTAGATTTATTGCTGCGAATTGACTTACTTTTGCTGGGATTTGATGAACAACTCACGCAGACAACGAATCTCCTTCTCAATTTAGAGATAACCTTTTTACTTTCTGCTACATTCGTCAAACTTTTGTTTGTTTTTATCGATGATCTCATCTTTATATTTGATGTGCTCCCTCATCTAAACTAGCCTCCATTCATATTATTTTATTTTGTCATCTTATGTAAGATCACACTGGCCCGACTTTCGCTTTGTGAGGCAGTTAGCCTGCCGAAGTATGGCATGTGGAGAAGGACTTCTTCTGGTTTTTTATTTTTCTTCATTCAACTGATGGCGGATTTACTCTTTCAGTCTTATCTCGTTGCTAAGTTATTCTGATAAAACTTGAATTTGAATATTTTGCTCTTCAATCCTTGACTAAAGTTAACGAACTTTATCGGTAAGCTACTACTTCAAGTATGGTTGTTTGCTCTTACTCTAGCAATTGTTATCTTCCATTATCTCACTGAGCGGCTACCGCTTGCCCGCATTCCTTTGCGCTTTTTAAGTACTCATTTAACGATATTACAAAATTATATCCAATTCGACAAATAATGCTGGATAGATATAGACATATCATGATTTGTGAAAAGACAGCTGGCCAATTTTATACTCATTCAAACAGTATTCTACATCCACTTGGTTTTCGCTCATAATCTGGTTGGACTATTACCAAGGAATCAACTTGGCCACTTATAACCTATTCTTTAGCATATTGAAGATCTTTCCTTGAGGCAAAATCATCAATAGCGCAGTCAGCGACTATAACAAATAAGGGTTTTTTCTCTCCAGAATTTGTAGACGCAAGGCTATATCAATAGTGAAGTACGTAAAAACCCAGGGGATTACAGTAAACTCGCTAGTTTGCAGAAACCCATCATTACTTTTTACCCTATTTAAAACTCCTCAGCAAATGTTAGGAGAACGGCGTAAGCGAGTCGGTACTGCTTTGCCAGCAAACAAAGAGAAGTAAGTACTGGTGGATTGTACTTAAAAGCTTGAAACAAAACCATGAAGGTGTCAAGGTAGTCTCCTTGAGTTTGATCTTGCAATTTCTTGCGCATTCGATACATGGTCTTCTCGGTGATAATAAGAATATTGAGGTAGTGAACGATTTCAAAAATGAAGCGCTTGTCCTCAACGCTCTTCACTATTTGCGTGCATATGCTTCTACAAAATTTATCTCCCTCCTGTATCACTGAAAACTTTTTAAGAATTTGCTACGGACGATATTCTGGTTGAGTGGGACTGCGATGCAACAACAACAATAGCATCTTTTCAATGAGCAATTCAAAGTACTCCTCGCGAACTGAAGTATTTTATATTATTGAGTTCACATTCTTAACATTTGAGTCACACAATTTCTCTACTAACTTTTCAATAATTTCCTTGATTTCAGGCAGAATCTTATCGTTGTAATTCTCAAGCATGAACTTCATCCAACGCAGTGCTGACTCTGAAGTTGAAGTGGATTTCTTTTCGGATAACATTTATTTGAGGAGAGGCATGACTTTAGCGAAATTGACTGCCATTTATTGATTTATGAGCTGGATATCGAGCATGAGGATGTCATTAGCGCTGAGGCTAGCCTTACGAACTTCTTCCTCTTCGTCAGACATCAGCAGCAGAATAGGTTAGAGTATCTCATCGAAGCGTTACACAATAATCTTCTTGAAATACATCTTCTGGCTTCTATACGACGATTTATCCTAGATTTGCAGACGGAAGTAGTGAAATATATTTTTGAACCAACTAAGAGTGCTGAGTTTGGTGTGAATAGAGTGCTTTCCCCTTGCCATCTTGACCAGAATTCCCACTAATTGGTTTATTATGTCTTAACTAAGATAGTGCTACAACTTGCCTTCCTCGAACTTCTCATTCATATCACGTTCGAAATTGCCAAGGCACTCCTTTGCGCTGTTCCTCAGATTCTTTTCCTTATCGCCTAACATGAACAGCAGGTCTTCCAGTAAATCAGGCAAGTAGGTGAGCAAATCAATTGACATGATCTCATTCAAACTAACAATCCATTTTATCAGGAATTACCTCACTCCAGGGTTCATTGATTTCAGCTTGGTCTTCACGATTGTCATAAATCTATCAAGGTCGAATTCCTATCTTCCTTCAGCTGAATTGAGAGCGGATATGAGGATGGTCTGTAGTGATTTATCGAAGAAATTAGCTGCATTCCTAACAACCTCATCGAGATCATTAACCTTAGTAATGAGTTTATCGAAGATGATGTAAAACATGCTAATTATTTTGTCGTCCAAAGTCTTAGCAATATAGTACAGAGATTTTAGAGCAGTCATTCTTACTTTATTCTAGTTATCGTCCAGGCATTCAAGAATTGCCCTTACGATGGATTATGCAAATTTACCCGTGCCCTAAGGAAAATTTTTAAGTCCATTGATGAGGGAAGGCATAACTTCAAGTCCAGCGATTTTGCGGTTGAGGTCATGGGATTTGAGGTATTTTTATCTGAAGAAGATAATGATTTTATCGATTTGATTGAGGTGCTTCTTATCGGCATTCTTACAGACGATGATCTCGATATCCTTGCAGGCAGTATCTCGTTTTTCTTAATTTCTAAGGATGGTGGACGAACTACTTGTCGATCAGGTTCTTAAAGATGTTGGGGGGTAGCTCAAATTATCCGCTTTACATTGAGGAATATTATCTATTACATCAGCCACCCCATAAGCTTATATCATACATATTTAACAACAGATGGCAAACGTCAAACATTAGATTTATGCTCAGAGCTAACACATTTAAAAAATTACTGCCTTTACTCAAGAAATAGTCTATCTGAGACTCGTAGCCATTTCTTTGCCAAATTAAAACAATCAGATTTGGGCATTGACACGTATGGTCAATTCACGATACTTTGAGGAGAACAATATTTAGCAAATTAGCACACAGTAGAATTTAATTGAAAGATTAAATCAAAAAAATAAGTAAAATTGGGAGATTGAATTGCTGCTCCCCGCCATTCTGTTGAAATAATTAGTTGAAAGTAAGGTAATACTTGCGGGTAGATATGAGGAAATCAATGACGCTCTACTTCGACAAATCATTATCAAAGTACAGCTACCCAGCGTATTTACTCCTTCAGATAAAGTATAACTCTAACTATTGGGCTATCGATTCGATCCCAATGAACGTTTACTGAATCAAAAGTTAAGTGACATAGTATATACTGGCAAAACCATTAATCAAATTTTACCAATTCTTAAAGAATAAGCAAAGCAAACATTTAAATTTTATGATAATAAAGACTGGAAGAATTCTAATATGTTTGTGGAGCCGACCTGCTTTGAGATTGAGCTAAAGGTTAAGATAATCAGCATGAAAAATCCTTCATTTGAAATAAAACCACTGCAACTGCCAACCAATGCAAGATCGATAATATTGTATTTAAATTTATAAAAAATTACTGAAGAATCTTTGAATAATTAAATTAACAAAACTGCTCATATTTTGGTTGCAGAAACTGTAAATCAAAATGTTACTGGAGGGGGGATGATTTCCTACGCTCCACAAAAGATTTACAATCCGCATATATTCATCAAGACTATATCAAAGAATATGTACTTGCAGTATTTCACAAGAGGACTTTATTAGTATTATCATTATGGAGATCAATCATTCAACGATCAGGGGTGGGGCTGTGCTTATCGCTCCCTGCAAACCCTTCTCTCTTGGCTTAACATTCAAAACTACTGCAAAATACCAAAAATGCTGACGATCACTCAAATTCAAGACCTCATTGATAGAATCAACCTTGGAAGTAAAGACAAACTGAAAAATACTCGTGAATGGATAGGAGCAACCGAGGTCTCTTGGGTTGTAAAAAAGCTGACCAATTTTGATTGCAGAATCGTCCATATTTCTGATGGAAAGGACATTATTGAAAATTGCTAAGTTTTTCGAGAACACTTCGAGAAAGTGGGATCTCCCATTATGTATGGAGGGGGCGAGTATGCCTATAGCATTGTCGGAATCAACTACTCTTGGAAGTTAGGAGAATGTGAATTTTTAATCCTTGACCCACACTACACAGGAGCCGATTCAATCGACAAAATACTATAGAAAAAGGGCCTTTGCTGGCGTAAACCCGAGGATATGTTCAAAAAGGGAATTTTCTACAACTTTTGTCTGCCTCTAATTTGATAGTTATTCGTGTTGTTGTCCATAATTAATATTAACGTATTTTTTCTGAATTATTTGCAATAATACGTCCTCATATAATCTATTATAAATTATAATTATGGAAAATCATCACAAGATCACAAATCATTTCAATAATCCACCAATATCTCCTCGATAGTCAGATCCTCTCATATCCAAGCTATTTTCCTCTGAATTTCTGAATAATCTTCAAAGCTAATTAAATTGCAAACTCAAGTTGCCGAGGACAACAACTGATGTATATAATAATTTTTGCTAAATCAAGAAGAAATATGAGGTAAAGTTCTTCTAATTTAGAAATAAATCTTTGAGTTGCAAACCAAAATGAAGAAATTAGCGATTGAGAATTGGAATTTAAAAAAGAATTTATATGCAGTAAGCTCCGATTTGCAGGCATAAGGGAAAATGTAATCACTGAAAGCTAAAATGTAATCTCTAGCAAAAAGCGGTAAATTAAGGATAATACCTCTTCAAGATATCACCTTTTCCCATAAAAAGAATAACAATTAAGAAATTGAAAACCAGCTGTTGAGGGAGAAAGTTAGAAACTTATAAAATTATAGAACTATGAAAGAGAAGAGGTTCAACGAAATGGTAGCTAAGGAGACTGTTCATGATGGGGAAATACTTTGGCTTAAACATAAAAATGAAGAACTTTAAAGATAAATAGAATTGATGAAGAAAACAATGAAGATAAAAACTTATTCTATTGTGTCTGAAGTTTATTATTGCAATGGAGTTGAATTAAAGCAAGCAGATAGTTCCGATAAGAAATAAAATGAGAAAGCCATGAATGAAGTACCTTAAAAAAGTATCTCTAAAGTCACACGCGTAACTCAAATATCAGATAATTGCTCTGAATTAGTAGAATCTCACACGGTTGACATTAAGATTTAGGCGGAAAGAAATTGTTATTAAGCTAACAAAATCGAGGAAGAAGAATATGACCTACGCACAAGTAATTAAATTGACTAAATGCTTGCTTCATAACTTCCATATATTAAAACGACTCAGTTCTAAGATCAACCTCAATAACAAGCTATAAGATAAAATTTAAATCAAAGTATAATTGGAATTATGATGTGATAGATGAAATGCCTTAGATTATTTATTATTCAGTAATTCCTAACATTTATAACTTAAATGGATACTTAAATTAGATTATTAATCATCAATGATATAGACTTTGTGAGTGTCCTTTCCAAAGGAGTTAAGTCCACACCTGCTTTTTTGGACTATCCTCTTTTCCCTTCCAATCAATGGTGGTTCGATAGCTTGAGGGGGCTGGCCTTTTTTAAACTATTTTCTTTTTATTTTCCCTTGTGTATTCAAATCGGGCATCACATCCAAATAGCTGCTTTTTATTTGGTTTTAATGCTTCATTTGCAAGCCGATCAAAGGTCGAAATGGTCACATTCATCGGACTATATGTTCCAGAAGCAGGTTTAATATTTTCCCTTTTCAAAAAAGCGTCTGTCTCCTTCTTATGCTTGTCTGTCCAGAATTTATGGTCAGTTTTGTTAGGAGATATCTTTGGAGAAACAGGATGAGGGCAATGACTTCCTGGACCAGGAATTGCATTGCTTACATGTTAAGTGTCTTGATAAAAGTAAATCTTTTCCCCTTCTACTATTTTCTTTTTCTTTTGTTTTTCCTTTTCTGCTTAGTGATCCTTTAAAGATTTTTAGAGACTGTAAGTACATATTCCAGGGGATTTACGATTTTTTTGCTACATTTCGATACGATCAAGATAGGAATATTTACTTAGTTTGGGGTCAACCACGTAGACCTTCTCGTGGAGTTTTTTTAATTTTTAAAAATCCCATTCATTTTGAGAACCATGCTCATGAGTGGAGGGAATTCCTTTGGCGATTTTGAGGTCATAGTCCATGTAGTAACCCCTTTTGGTGACATATTTCTTATCTTTGATACCTTTCTTCTGAGATTACCATTTTCTCTTTCTGATTTCCTCTTCCACATTCATCTCTAAGCGGGGAGTTTAATATTCGCTTATATTCCAAGGAATGTTGGTATGATTGTCATATTTGTACATGGTGGAAGGGTCAAGGGTTTGGTAGGAGGACTCAGGGTTGTTCATCTCACCAATAAATTTATCAAGTTATATATCAAATGCATGATCATATTTCATTTACTTACTTTATTTTTAAAATAAGTGTTGTCCTGAATGTTCTTAAGTAAAAAAACTCCATGCTTCACGGTTAAACAAAAAAGTAATGATACAAACAAACCAAAAAAGATGCTTGGAGGTACATTCTTTCTTATGAAGGCTGGGATGACGACGAGTAGTAAAAAAAGCATAGTAATAATCAAGTGCCAAAGAATGACACAATATCTAAATAGCAAAACCTTCTCCAAGGTGACAATTTTATTAGCATGACTGCGAGTCTTCCCCAAAAGATATAAGTTCAACAAAATTAATACTTTAATTGGGATGAGCTTAATGAGCGAAATAACATGTATGGATGGATTAACACAGATAATGCTAAAAGAAACTTGTAGAAGAGATCATCCAGCCAGGCGGCATCAGAATTAAGCCCAGTGACTCAGTACTAAATTAATTTGCGAAACAGATCAAAGGAATGGAGGCTTATATAATCGGATCTCTGCTCCTCAGCAAAATTTAAGTCAACTATCCCTTCCAAGTGAAAGCAAAAGCTCTTTACACGATGGAATTTTTATCTAAGAAATATCCAAGTTACTTAGATTATTTCAAGAAATATGTGGACTAAATTAAAGGATTTCCATAACCGGAAGACAATATCGAAAACTATAAAAAGATATTAAAAACATTTTTAAATTATATTGGAGTTGTCTCTTCTCTTTCAACCACCTAAGAGTCATAAAAGCCTGTCTTCAATGATCCTGGGTACAATGATTAACCTAAAAAGTCATCAATTAGTAATTTCATCCAATAGAATATTGCCAAGCCGAAGAAAGTATAAATGAAAAAAACAATAATTGGACCTGGACAAACTAAATCAAAACCTTTCTAAGTGAAACAATAGAATCCAAAGGCTGTTAGTAATCTAATGAATATTGATTTGTTAGAATCAATCAATGATGTAGAAAATCCAGCCAAGGATAACGGAGATATTGATTTATTAGAAGGAATGCCCGATAGCAAACCAAAATAAATCACATTCGATTAATTACTTGCAGCTCCTCCCAGCAAACCCGCAATAAACTCAATAAACTTGCTTTATTGACAAATGATATGAATTAACTAAATAGCTTGTATATAGCTGGTATATAGATAAATATTTTACAGCAGACTCTGATAGATATTTATTTAATTTAAATCTGAATTTAAGTTATCGCTTATTAAAGGCGCAAAGCAACAACATCAGAGGCGAACAATTTTCTCGTTAAAGTTAGCATTTTCTTATTTTATTGGATCTCATGACCATTAAATTTCTTCATTAATAAAATTACAGACAAAATTTGGTAATTCATTTGATCAAAATAATAATTGATTTGGCATGGTCGATTATTAACAATGGAGGGATCACGAGCAAAATACAAAGAAGAAGGAGTTTAAGAAAAAATGCAAATCACTACTATGAATCTATTAGTTTCCAACCATTTATTAATTTAAAAATATTTAAAGAAAAGCAAAGAAATAATCAAGGAAAATAATATTCGTCCCACGCCCTGCTGCCACACAATAGTGGAAGACTCATGTACCCACCAATCTGTTTCCCTACAATCGAGTCACTTGTCCATCCTCCAAAGGGGACATAATCCGCAAATGATTGAGCTGAATTTAGATGCCCTTTGGCGTCGTAGTTGGCGTATTAGAGATAGGAACCTGTATCTGATGCGAAAGTATCGCAGCTGCTTCCAAAGAATTGTGCCCAAATACTAGCTGTAGAAAATACAGTGGGAAACCAAGAGCCAAGACTTCCAGCAGCCTTGACAGCTTCTTTTAAGAAATTACAGTTATTTGAGTGACTATATCCTGCCCATGAACAATCTGGATTGCTGCTTAGCACAACTTTAATGACAAAGCGACCATTAAAGCGGTTTTTCTTTTTGTTAATCAGGGGAGTTAAAACGTTAGTATTCACTAAATTGATTTGAGAAGTGGCATTAATTCCTCGGCAAATTTCTACATAGAGATCAGCTGAAAATCCAGCAGCATAAGCATTTGCCAATGTTTGGAGAGCATTTGGGTCTATTCCTGCGGGCGAATGAGAGTTTTGATAAGCTCGAATAACGGCATATTTGTTTGAATTCGGTACATTCGATTGAAGACATGTGAAGGCGGATGTAGTCAAAGGACCAACAATTCCGAAGCCAACATAACCATAAGAGGACCAAATAAGCAGAATAGTCACCAGGAATAAGGTAAATACCTTCATTAGTAAATGATTATAAATTGAATCTTGCTTTAAGAACTAATAGCCCCTTTGCTAAAAGGCAAGTTAAATCCAATAAATTATGAATTCTTCTGTCGTATTCTGACCGAAAACTGTTCAAAAGCCACTTACATCCATCTAAAATGTTAAAATTTGCAAAAAATATATGAGATTATTTTAATGGCTATCACTGAAAAGCAAAAATGATAATTTTCTATCTTTCAGTATTATATTTGAAGGAAGGTTGTCATAACACCTGACTTATTTGATCAAAATGAATTATCAATCATTTTCGGAAAAATCATCACTCCAAAGAATATTGCTAAATTCCAACTTTAAATTGAATAATTTATCATAAGTCTTTGCACACAAGTGAAAACAGGAAGGGAAAAAAGTTTGGATCTTTTTTCAAGAATTAAGTCCAAGAAAGATTTGAATAATTTATTTAAATATGAGCATAAAAAGAAATAAAGAATAAAAAGAAAGAAAACAAGGATCAATTTGTTCGATGATTTGATTATCACAGTTTCATTAACTAAAAAAATGACAAAATCTTCAATTTAAATTTAATTTGCTTGATCGGATATCGTCCTTAAAGAAAAGAAAATTTAAACAGGCTTTGACGATTCATAAGAGAGTTAGAGGCGTTTAATGTGTTTGGACCGTTAACTTTTTCTATGTTAAACCTGTCGAGTTCGATGACTTCATAAATATTTTTTTATTTAATGAATTTTGCCTTGAAATCATTAATTAGAAATATAAATCATCAAACGACTTCGCCCACCATCTACTGAAGTTGGTTCCAAACATTTTTTTCTGGTTGTTATAAATTAAATGCTTTAAAATTAGTGAATATGAGATGTTGGATCCATTTTTGATGAAAATGATCTTAATTTTTGGCTGTTCAATGCCAGCTGAATAAAAAATAATAAGCGCAAAGAAGAATTGATACATTTGGAAAGAATGATTAGTATTAAACAAATTAAACTATATCTTTGAATTGCCTCTATAAAAAACTTAAGAAAATACAATTGCGATATAATCAAAGTTTAAATTTAGTTAATCAACTAACCCGCGAGACATCATAAATGATTCAAAATAAACTATGCAACCATATGGCCATTCTAGTACGAAGTAGATTGCCAAATATTTATTAATTAGATACTATTGGATCAGATCTCTATCAACAATCAGGCGAACCAAAGAACATCGATGAAAGCATGCCACGCTATGCTCCCACACAATAATGGAACCGTCAGACTTCCATCAATTTGTTTTGCCACGACTTGCCCGGAAGAAACTGTCCATCCTCCAAAAGGAACGTAATCACTAAGTGATTGAGTTGAGGTCACGTGTCCGCTGGCGTCGTAGCTGGCATACGAGACACTGGCTCCTGTCTCTGCTCCCAAACTATTACAGCTGTTTCCAAAGAATTTTGCCCAAATCTGGGCGGTAGAAAAGATATTGGGAGCCGCGCCGGCAACACTCACAACTGCATTGATAGTTTCCCTTAAGAAATTACAGTTATCTGAGTAACTGTAGCTCTCCCATGAACATTCTGGATTGCTGCTTGGCACAACTTTAATGAAAAACATGAAGTAAAAGCTAGATTTGGGATTGCTGTTGAGTGGAGTAAAAAGTTCAGTATTCACTAAATTTATTTGAGAGGTAGCATTAATTCCTCGACAAATTTCCACATAAAAATCAGCCGTAAATCCAGCCGCATAAGCATTTGTCAATGTCTGGAGAGCATTTGGATCTATTCCCGGGGGTGAGTGAGAGTTTTGATAAGCCCGAATAATGGCATACGGTTCCCCATCAGATGGAAGACTCTGATAGAGACATGTAAAGGCAGATGTGAGAAATGGCCCAACAATCTCA
>Ga0302280_1001351_pt1 | contig 20328 bp, 24 predicted proteins | sample III_Fen_E1_1_FD_198771 | JGI IMG/M metagenome (GOLD analysis project Ga0302280, IMG submission 198771) | Peat permafrost microbial communities from Stordalen Mire near Abisko, Sweden - III_Fen_E1_1 | ecosystem: Environmental > Terrestrial > Soil > Wetlands > Permafrost | place: Sweden: Abisko... | reverse complement strand
TTGATCCAGTGTAGTTTGCATACTCATCCAGATAATGTTAAATTTAATAGTTTTCATTATTTGTGAGTTTTTACTATGAATTGATGAATTTTATATCTGTAGCTTTGCTATTTCTACATCTAAACGATCTATCCTTATCTGTATAGATTGAGTTAGATCTTTTTTTGTAAAAGTAAATCCTGGCACATTAGCAATATAACCTTCTCCAAACCAATATTCCTTATATGGAGCCATTGTTTTAAATACTGTGGATATGTACAAACATAGTCCTATATCCATATAAGCTTTGAATAAAGCATCATTAAATCTATTATAAGAAGACTTCTTATGCTTCTCAAGCATATCATTGTATGCTTTCCTAGTCTTTCTGAGTATTTGAAGTTTTGTCATGGTGAGGGGTTTTAACTATAATGTATGTAGACCTATTCTTGTTTTGTGTTTGAGCTTTTAGAGGAATAAGGGGAATATATGCCTGGAACCCTTACCACCACTCACTTACAGTTTATTATTTCAAGTAAAATTTAGTCTAGATAATTAACTCCAGATCTTCTTTCTACACTATTCATTCTTCCAGTAAGTACAAACACTTCAGCTTTAAGATCTCCTATCTTATCCTCAAGAGAATCAATAGTAGCTCTAAGCTCAGCTATCTCTTCAGATAATCTTTGCTCCATACTCTTCTTCATCTCTTCTTCAAATGGATCTTGCATATCTAAAGCTTTAAATGTTAAATAAATAATAAGTTACTGGAGTCTTATATACTAATCTGTAAACAGTTAGTTGCTCCAGTGGTTGGTGAACTATAGAGCATTCGCTGCTCATACTTACTTGTGCATAGTTTACTTTATGCTCAAAAAGATAGTTCATATTATACTTGACAGATTCTTTATTGTCATTTAGTTCCTTCTGCCAAAGCTAACTATAATGGTGAGTGTTAATGAAGATCTACTCAAGTACTAATACTTATGCATTAGCAGTTAAACAAGAGCTACTAGGAATCTAAATAGAGGTGCATGTACCTTGAACCTATTTATATCCTAGTAGCAGAAGTTTAATGTTATTGTACTGAAGAGGGATAAGAGCAGCTATTACTATCTTGAGGTTGGCTGTCCTCGACTTCTGGATATAGTAATCACAACCAGCCTTGTGCTGTACTCTGCTCCATATACTTTATTTTACATTTAAAGCTTGTCAGGTTTCAAGATATAGATTAAAGCTACTGCAAGTGCTAACATGGAGTCTTTATCTGTCAAGTAGTATTCGTCAATACTCACCCCTTCACAGAGAATCTATGCTTATGATAGGATATTCTTTTGCATCAATCAGTTAGATGTGTAGCTAAGATACAAGAACTATCAATTAACCCTTGCAGTAGCCCTAAGACTTTGTTTTATAACTATAAGGTAACATTCGTTGTACGTCATTTAGAGAGATGCCAATTAACTATATGTATACACATCCCTCTGCATCAATAACCAGTAATGGATATTCCTGGCTAGGACCAAATAAGAAGTGAAGGGAGCACAGCCTAAGCTGCAACTCCCTCCAACCACTATTACATTGTTGCTACTAAAGAGCCTTTCAATGAGTTAAGCTTACGCATAACTTCCTCTTGGATGGCTTCAATATCAACCCTTAAGCCAATAAGCTTAGGATCATATGCCACTTTAGTAATAGGATTAATACCCTCTTGAGGTATGAATGTGCATACTACCGGTAAACCACTACCAGGCAAAGCAGGAATGCCTTGACCAAATACACTGCTCCTATAGCAGAATGGCCTTAACAATTTACCTGCACTATCTTTGATAGACAGAACAGTATCTGCTGATTTAGCATTACGCTGGCTACCGTCCTTCTTGGTGTCAAAGGCATTCTCTACCTTAAGTAGCATTACCTTAACATCGAAGGAATTATCATCTCTGGCAGTGGTAAACATGCTGCCAAAGGTTGTACTAACTGATGATACTTGAGCTACTTCAGTAGCTTCTTTTTTGGCTGTGACCATGATCTGTGAGTTTTACTGATGAACTATAATCCTGGGGATTGTTCACATTCAAAAGTCCAAAGTAGACTTAGAAAGACCCTCATGTACCCCAGGCACCAAGAAGACAGCATTAGGTAGGGGGGTAGGTTTGATGCCAGGTACCTATGCCAGTAACAATAAAAGTACCAACACCAGTACTAGTAAGCCCATTTAATAAAATTTTAAAAAATTTTTTTAACTATAACCTATACCGGCTTTCAAAAGTGCCCTCGCCAACCATAAGCCTATAACCTAATATAGGCCCATTATAAGCTCATAGCCTTATATAGTCAAGCAATATATTTACCATTCCAGTAGGAAAGTAAACCTGTTACTTTACAAAAAATATTCTTTGAAATCATTCTCATTGACTATCAACTACTTACATTATTTAGTACGCTAAAACTATACTTAAAGCTACATGGATCCTTTATTTTGCTTATCTTTGTATCCGTTAGCAGCTTAATAGTTACCGGCTTTGAGGGTCCCAGAGGGATAGATAGAAGCCTAGACAGAGGGTTGGCCTAGTCAAATAGACATTATGGTGTTGTCCCCTCTAGCTAACAAAAATGACTTACAAGAATGAATACTCTGGGGTAGCAGTTAGATTACCGGTGCTACTGGAAGGCTTAAAACGGCAGAGGATAAGTTAGTAAGTTAAAATCGCAATCAAGTAATTGGTTGTCAAAAGTCACTGAAGTGAGGGGAGATATTGTATAATAGTAACAATGAAGAAACAAATAAATGATCAATTCATATCATCAGAATACGAATTTTATAAGTTCTATTTTAATGTAATGAATATCAGAAGGTTAAAGAAGTTTAGGCTAACAGGCCATGAGATTCAGCTAATCTCAATAATCTGTAGTAAGCCTATGGAGTACTTTCTTGATAAAAAGAAGAGTAAGAATTATCAATCAAAGAATTTTGAGCTAGCTAAAGAACTAAAAGTAACTAGGTCAGCGTTATATAATTTAAGATCCTCTATTATAACTAAGGGAATATTAATAGAAGATGAGGATAGCTTACTAAGCTTTCCTAAAGAGATTCAGGTACTTAGGCGGGTAATAAAGGATAACTTAGCCAAGGATCAGAAGTTTGAGTTTGATTATGTATTTAATTTCACAATAGAAGAACAAGTAAAATGACAAACATAACAACTCTTAAAGATGATATAGAGTTGGGTATTAAAGCTTTCGTAGAAGAAAAAGGTAAGCGCCCAACCTATATTGTTCTTGGTAGAGATACTTATTTACTGCTAAAGACAATTCATGATATACCACCAGATGAAGAGATACCGGTATATGCAGGATATATGGTTCATATTAAACCAACAGAAGAAAACCTCATAGAGTTTATTTGATGGAAGAACTTAATTAACAAAGACCTTTAACTATATGTATAGAACATATACCAAAAGCTAAATCGAATGAATAAAAATCTTATAGAACTAAAGACTGACGGGTTATATAGAGAAGACGGATCTAAAATATCTTTAGTAGAAGCTAGAATTATACTCGCCGGACTAAGGAATAATGATAAAGACGAAGTGCTGAATAAGCTAAATGGAAGAAATTTACCAGAAGGTAGCAGAGAAGTTAGGGGTACCCATTAATATAGTTAAACATTGTATTGACCATAAGTATTGGTGGATAAGAAAGAACTTAGCTGAAGGTACATATCCTGCAATCCTAGATAATCATTTTGGCACCTTTGGTATAATACCATACAAACTAAAAGGCTTAATAGATTACCCATTAACACGAGCAGTAGCAAAGAAACAAGATAGCACTAAAGCAATTAATGCATTAGATAAAGCAAAAGAATGGTACAAAGTAGTAGCAACTTATAAACAAAAACGAAAAAGAAAGAAATGAAAGATGAACCAATAGTAAGTGATATGTCAAAAAGTAATGGTGGCACTCCACTTATTTTAACAAGTAAGGATGGATTTGAGAGGGAACAAGAATCTCTTAAACTGGCCCAGGAAGAAGTAGAAAAATACAATAGGGAAACTGAGGCAATGTCAGATATACCTGAGCCTATTAAAAATAGGTCTTATGTTAATGGTAATATCGTGGTTAAACTTTTTAAAGAGGATCACGCTAGGATAGCAAAAACTGTAACTAACCAGTTAAATAGTGAACCTCTGTTAATTAAAAGCATATCAAAAATAGCAGTAGATGTACCATCTTCATCTGCATATGGAAGTCATAAGATAGTAGACAATCCACTACCTTATTTATTTGAGGGTGTAGTAGTAGCAATGGATCCAAAGATTAATGAGAATAGTAATCTGAGTGCTAAACTAGAAGTAGGTAATATTATTCAAATGATTTCTTTTGATCTTAAAAGTGATCGTTATTATCCATTTAAGAATCAACGTGATTTAGTTACTATGGATGATTATAGCTTTAGTAATTATGAAGGCTATGCATTAGTATCAGCATCAATGATAGAATCAATTTCAACTAAAAGGTTTATAGGATAATGAAAAAACTATTCACAGTACTAGCATTATTCTTTTCTTTTGCAGTAGGAGCACAAACTTTATGTAGTCAGTATATGCAGAAGTATGACTCTACATGGACTACAGAACAGTATAGACTATCACTTAAAGCAAGTACAGTAAGATCCTCAATACCAGCAGTAGGTGTGCCTTCATTTATGATAGTAGCTGCACCAGCAGTATCATTAAGTTTCTCAGAATTTGAGGTTTCTAAGAACTCAATAGTTCCAGCAGGGACTCTAGCACCTACTTTAGGGTATGATATAATCTTTGGCACAGGCACAAGAAATGCTAATAACACCTGCACAGTAGATCAAGACTTTAGTATAGGAATAGCAGCTAGTGGTGGAGTAAGCTTAAATGGTGGTAAAGCCTCCATAGGTACTGCTGTTGTTGGTGGTACATTGGGCTTCAAGCAGTATGGAAAACTATTTGCTGGATATGACATAGCAAATAAGACTCCGGCATTTGGGGTAGCTTTAAGCATTAGTACTTTCACCTTTACGCAGGGAGATAAGTTCACTTACATACTTAAGTACTAATGACAGATTTCAATATAGCCTTTCAGCTTACATTAGGTCATGAAGGTGGACTATCAGATAATTCAGTAGATCCAGGAGGATTAACATATAAGGGTATTTCACAGATAAACTTTCCTGGTTGGGAAGGATGGGATATAGTAGAGGCAGTAATGAAAAACTCTACTATAGAGAATGCTACTAAATACTTAGACACTAGTATTGTTCTACAGTCAAAGGTAAAGGATTTTTATCTAGCTCACTTCTGGATAGGCACTAATATACAGGCTATACCTACACAAGCTCTCGCTAACACATTATTTGATATAGCAGTTAATAATGGAGCTAGTACTTCAATTAGTTACTTACAAAAGTCCCTACAGCTTCTAGCTACAATATCTAGTGCTAGTAAAATAAGTATTGATGGAGTACTAGGAAGTAATACTTTGTCTGTACTACAGAGCTACTTAGATAGTTATAAAACGCATGTAGGCAGAAGCCCTCTGCTAAATGAGCAGGTTATAATAAAGGTGATACACTACTTTCAAGTACAGAAGTATGTAGGTATTGTTCAAGCTAATGCAGATGAGGAAGTATTTCTTTATGGGTGGTTAGTTAGAGTATAGAATAAGAAGAAGAAAAAAGTAAATAATAAAATGGAAAGCCAACAAAGAAAAATTGAACAAAGACTTACACACTTCAACAGACCAGATTTTGTTGATGCTCCTCTATATGTGATAGCAGTAGTATTTAATCCACAAAGATATAAGCGCCGGTGGGAGCTTTATAAGATATTTGAAAGGTATGTATTAGATACCAATGAAGCACACTTGTACACAGTAGAGTGTACATTTGGGGAAAGATCTAAAGTATATACAGAACAGATAACAGATAAGCATACAGTTATACATGTCCAGACAACTTCTGAATTATGGATAAAGGAAAACTTAATAAACATAGGTATACAGCACCTACCAGAAGATTGGAAATATGTAGCATGGGTAGATGCAGATATACAATTTGCCAGGCATGATTGGGCAGGAGAAACTATCCAACAACTTCAGCATTATGACTTTGTTCAGATGTTCTCTCACTGTCAGGACCTAGATAGTAATAGTGTCCCAATTAATGGTAGAATGTTTGATGGTTTTATGTACTCTTACATCAATAACATATCCTTTACCGGTGTACCACCTACTCCAGAGACAGTAGGCTTAAAGAAAATTAACACTTTGTATGGAGCACAGACAGGTAAAATTTGGCACCCAGGCTTTGCTTGGGCAGCTAGAAAAGAAGCTATAAACAAAGTAGGTGGACTAATAGATTTTGCAGTAACAGGAGCAGCAGATAGGCATATGGCTCATGCTCTAGTAGGAGATGCTAGTGGATCTATAGAGGAGGTTACTAACGAAGAATATCGTAAAATGGTTCTTCGTTGGGGTGATAACTGTGATAGATATATTAAAAGGAATGTAGGATTTGTACCTGGTTTAGTAAACCACTTCTTTCATGGTAACATACAGAATAGAAGGTACTATGATCGCTGGAAGATTTTACGTGAAAATGATTATAACCCATTCACTGATATAAAGAAAGATTGGCAAGGACTCTATCAACTTACAACAGAGAAGCCTAATCTAAGAGATGGATTACGTGGTTACTTTAGGCAAAGGAATGAGGACCAGCTATCTGACTAAGTATGAGAAGGAAGATATACAAAAGCTCAACAGACTTAGAGATATATAATGATATGGTCTCTTTCGTAGTAGGACCTACAATGGCTAAGATAGTTTCTAATTTGGAGCTAGACCCAAAAGTGTATATTGATACAGATGGTGCATCTACAACTTATACCAAAGGAGAGGGAGTTCTAATACTCTTCTCAGAGGAGTGCCTATCAGTAGAGTACATAGCACATGAATGTGTACATGCAGCTAACTATGTGTTAGTTAATACTGGTATAAAGGTATCTACAAACTCTGATGAAGCTCATGCTTTTCTAGTTGGGCATTTAACTGGAAAGATACTTAGTGACTTAACAACAAAAGGAAAATATAAAATACCAGCAAGATGACAGAAAAAGAAACATTATACTATTTACTAGGTAAACTAGAGTCTAGTAAAGGTGGACTTACACAAGAAGAAGTAGATGGACTACTAGATATCATTAGATTAGGATTATCTTTACCTAATAGCGCTAAACTTCCCATAATAGGAACACCTTATACACAACCTATAGGACAACCTTATATTCCTTATACTACTCCATCAACTCCTTATAATCCACCTTATATAGTTACTGGAGATATTTCTCATAGAACAGCTATTAATTTATATAGGATGGAAGAAGGTCAAACTAAAAACACTTTGGAAGATTATACTACTAATCTAAAATCTCCTAATGTATTAGATATATATCATGACGATAAGAAAGATCAAGATGATAATCTCATAGGTTGGGCAAGAGTTGCTTTGAAGTCTGTAGAGCAGTGGAAAAATAGAACCTTAGAAAGTACACCTTTTATAGAGAATAAATGTCAATCTTCACAGTAAGAGATAATGTACCTCAAATAACTCCTGAAGGATTATTTATTCCAGAGATGAAGCACATCTGGGATGATGATAAGTCTACTAATAAGTCTAAAGCTACTCAAGTACTAGCTTACATTTATCATATGGCAGACCCTAGATCTGTGTATCATAATATAGCACTAGACACCAGGGAAGAGCAGATTATAAAGGACTACATTAAAGATAAAGACTGGGAACCTAACGTTATAGTAGTAGAAGCTATAAAGAAATACAAAGTACTATCTGAAACACCGGCTTCTAGATTATTAGATATAGCTAATGACACAGCAGATAAAATGGCTAACTTCCTAAAGAATATGGACTTTGCTGCTGTAGATAAATTAGGTAAGCCTAAATACCCTACTAACATGATAATGTCTGCACTAGAGAAGTTACCTAAAGTAGTTAGTGCTATACAGGATCAGACAATAAAGGTTAGGAAGGAACAGCAAACCTCTAATGTTAATGTAAGAGGTCAGGAGAAATTTAATATGTTTGAGGAATAATAATGGTTAGAGAAAAGCTTACATTAGACCCAAGAGTAGCAGTAGTTATAACAGATCCTTTGCAGGGCTGTCCTATAGATACTATACTATCTAATGAAGCTGTATATGGTAAGATCTCTAGGGCTAGTATGCTAGACCCTATGAGAAATACTGAATGGCAGTATTTATTCTTTAATGACTCATCTGTATTTAGTCCTGCATCTAACGCCTTTAAAAAATCAAGAGAAGACAATAGTGGTACTGGAGTGGAGCCTAGTTATACTAGCGCTATACCAGGCACAATAGAGTATAAAGAGTTTTGGACCAAAGAAAGAGATAGGTGCTTACAAGGATATGAGCCTTATATAGATGGTAAGCCTTGTGGAGTAAGAATACCAGGAGAGTACTATTTCTATCTTAACTACTGCTTAATAGAGCTAGTAGCTATTAATAAAGATACTGGTGAAGAGATAGGTGAGCCTGACTTTCCTATCTTTTGCACAATGGATTACTACTGGTTTAAGGAACTAGAAAAAAGGGAAAATCCTAAGAATAGAGAAGATAAGAAAAGCCTTATAGTAGTTAAGGCTAGAAGAAAGGGTTTCTCTTTTAAGAATGCAGGTGGAGCTATGTGTAAAGTTATCATTGCCGCAGAGTTAGGTGTTAAGGCAAAGGACACCTTTGACATGGCAATGGATATGCTTGACTTTCTAAATCAGTATACTGAATTTGGTGGTCCAACAGTAAATAGAGTATCTACTAAAGATCATTGCTATGTTAAGGCGGGTAAGGAAGTAGAAGAAAATGGAAAGAAATATGTTAAGGGAAGAAAGTCCGTAATAACAACTGTTACTCTTCACAATAACCCAAAAGCAGCTGTAGGTAATGGTACTAGTAGAGTACTATTTGAAGAAGCTGGTCTTATAACCCAACTTAAGCAAGCCTGGGGTTACACTGAACCTACTCTAAGATCAGGAAAGATATATAAAGGTATTGCAATTATATTTGGTACTGGTGGTGATATGAAGGGAGACTCACAGGACTTCTCTGAAATGTTCTATAATCCAGAAGCATACCATTTAGCTTCATTTGATAATATTTATGAAGAGACAGAAGTACATAGTAAGTGTGGATATTTTGTAGATGAGATGTGGTTTAGGGAAGGGGATGAAATGATAGATGGACAGAAAGTATCCTTATTAGATACTAATGGAAATGCTATTAGATGGGCAGCTGAGGTATCTCTTAATCGTGAAAGAGAGGCCTCTAAGAACAAGGATAGGGCTTCACTGGCACTAGACCTTACTCAGTACTGTAAAACTCCTTCAGAAGCATTCCTTATAGTAGGTGGAAATATATTTGCTTCTATTCTACCAGAGCTAATAGCTAGGTTAGGTAAACTTAAGTCAGATAGAGCTTATAGGCTCCTGGGAACTAAAGGTACTCTAGTAGAACAGAAAGGATTAGTAGACTTTCTACCAGATCTTGAAGGTAAGCTTCAGCCTATTGATACTTACCCTATTAAGCCTAATCAAAAGAATAGGGAAGGATGTCTGGTAATATATGAACAGCCTAGAGAGATAAGAGGTCAAATTCCTTCTGGAGCATACATTATATCAATGGATACTATTGGTATAGAGGAGTCAGGTGCAGAATCTCTTATTTGTATAATGGTCCTCAAGACTAAGAAGTACATGTATGAGATAGGCTTTGATGATCTTGTAGCTATATATGTTGGTAGGGCTAAAGAAGATCCAACTACCTTTGCTAACTTTATAGCATTTAAATTATCTAAGTATTATAACGCTAAAGTAGACTTTGAAAATGATAGGAATGGTGCAGTAGTACAAGAGTTCTTTATAAAGAATAATGCACTTAGCCGGTTAATGGACTCTCCTAATAGAACAATGGAGAAACACATAACTAATAGTGCTACATCTAAGAGGGTGAAGGGACACTCTATGGGATCTCCTAAACATGTGGAGATGGGAGAAATATATCTTAAGAGGTGGCTAATGCAGTCTAGAGGTATTAATCCAGATAATGGATTAGAGGAAAGAAACTTAGACCTGATACCAGACATAGGATTACTACAGGAACTAGTATCCTATAATAGAACAGGTAACTTTGATAGAATTAGGACACTAATGGGTTGTGTAATACAACAAGAAGAGGTGTATAATCAATATGCCAGCGAAGAAGATCCTGGTAAAGAAACAGTAATGGATCAGTTTGCCAGGAAGTTCAATGAGTATTATGGTGGAGATGATGAATCTCATGCCTCTTATGTTTACAATAAAAATAAATCCAGGTATGATTCACTTACCTAAGCAAAGAATATCCTACAGTAAAAAGAATAAAGCCTGGAGAAAGGACAATATTGACTACCGCTGTTCACAGGCAGATAGTCAATATATAGTTGACTATGCTAGGATGCAAGAAAACTATAACCTGCATAACAATGTCTTAAACCAGAATGACTATAAAAGATTTGCAGATCCACTAGGAGTAGATGATAAGTTAGGTAGAGACTATGTTCAGGCATTTAATCATACCTATAATAAGATTAATGTACTAGTAGGTGAAGAACAGAAGAGGCCCTGGGAGTATAGTGCTATCTCTAGCAGTGAAGATGTTTCTAATGAAGTAATTAGGGATAAGACTAGGGATATGCAGAGATTAATAGACTTTAATCTACAGAAAGAAGTAGCTAAGAATCAGCAAAAGATACAGTTACAAGTACAACAACAAACTCAAGGTCTTCCACCAGATCAGGCTAAGCAGCAGCAAGAAGCTTTAATGCAGGAGCTTCAACAAATGGAACAGAGAATACTTAATCCTGAGCAGATAGCAGCTAAGTATAAAAACTATAAAGTCTCTCGTGAAACTCTAATGGAAAAACTACTCCGTAGAGCAGAGATAGCATATAAGCTTAGACATAAGAAAAACCAAACTTTCTTTCATGCTAATGTTAGTGGAGTAGAAGCTATAGAAGTTTCATTAATGAATAATCAGGTTAATGTAGAAGTACTTAACCCATTAGGTTTAGCATATCACAAATCTCCAGAGGTACAATTTATACAGGATGGAGATTATGTTGTATACCGTAGGAGAATGACTATGAGTGATGTTATGGATCACTATGGTAAGGACATGGAGGAAGATGACCTACGTACTTTAGATAGCCAGGTAGGTGGTATATTTGGCCTTGATGCTAAGATGTACTCACAAGGAGGTTGGGATCCTTCTCACTTTGAAAATTTAGTTTATAGAAGGGGAAGATTCTCTGCCTATGGAATGACAGACTTTCATCACTTAGGACAGTTTGGACAAGAACTTTCTACAGATTTTGACTATCTTAATGTTTATACTATCTACTGGAAATCCTTCCGTAAGATAGGTTTCTATACTACTATTAATGAGTATGGAGATGAGATTCAACAAGTAGTAGATGAAGCTTTTACAGTACCTAAATATGCTAAGAATACTAGTTATTCTGATGATGATGGTGAAACACGTTCTAGAAAAGAATGGATTAATGCTGAGGGTATGCCAGAAGCTATTGAATGGGACTGGATACCTGAAGTATGGCAAGGTACTAGAATTGAGTCTAATATCTATGTAAACATTAGGCCTATTACCTTCCAGTATATGTCTATGGAAGATCCTAAGAGGTGTAAACTACCAGTATATGGCGTTGCACATAATGGATATAATGCTCCAATAGTTTCTACTATGGATAGAATGAAGCCTTGGCAAAAGCTTTATCTAATGGTTATGTCTAAGTGGTTAGAGCTTATAGCTAAGGACCAGGGAGTAATTAATATGTTTAATACTCTCCTGCTGGATCCAAAATTTGATCTTGATAAGACTTTGAGGTACATGAGGGATACCGGTGTAATGCCTTATAATCCTCTTGCTAATGCAGAAGGTGCTGAAAGATTAGGTAATACTATGAAGCCTGGTGAAGCACTTGACTTATCTTCTAAAAGGATAAGCGAGTATACACAGATACTTCAGTTCATTGAAGCTAATATAGGTGAAGCTGCTGGTGTATCTAAACCAAGAGAGGGACAAACTTCTACCTATTCTAATGTTGGAGATAATAAGCAGGATATAATGCAGTCTTCTCACATAACTGAAGCTATATTCTCCTTACACGATCTTCTTTGGGAAGATGTACTTAATGGAGTAGTTCAGATGATGCAGTTAAAGTACTCTAGATCTAAATCTAAAACTGAGCGCTTTATATTAGATGAAGATGAAATCTCTATTTTAGAAATAGGTGAAGGTATATTTGATAACCTGGACTATGATGTACAGATAGCTAATAATGGTAGAGCAGCTCAATCTCTTGAATTTCTTAAACAGAATGCTGTTCACCTATTACAGAACCAGCAGAATGCACTTAGTATGTTAACTAAGCTTATGACTACTGATAGCCTATCGGAGTTTGGAGTTTACATTAAGCAAATAGAAGATGAGATAGGCCAACAGGCACAACAAGCTCAACAAGCTCAACAACAGACTACTCTTCAAGTACAACAGATGAAGAGTGCAGATCTTCAAAAGGATAGGGATCTTAGAGAAGATCTTGAGACTATGAAGACTAATGCTATGGTCCACGTAGCTGAGATTAATAGCTTCTCTCGTCAGAAAAACCAAGACTCTAATGACGATGGTATACCAGATCAATTAGAGATAGAAAAACTACGTCAATCTGGAGAAGATACTGAAAGGTATTATAACTTAGAACAAGCTAAGCTTGATGCTAAGACTTCAAAAGAAGCTGAAGATACTAATACTGAAAGGCAAAAGATAGCTTCTCAAGAAAAAGTAGCTCAGATTAGAGCTTCCTCAATTAAGAAAAAAACTGGCAAATAACCATATATAAATCATAACTGTCCTAGGATTACTATTCTAGGGTAATTAGTTTAAAATTTAGTATTAACTTTGTAATAGAAAATAGATGGAAACAACTAATAAAGTAAACGGTATTAACTTTAGTAATAACCCAGATGGAACCTCTAACTTTCCTACCTTCGATTTTGAAGAATTAACTAGGAATGCAGTAGAGAAGACACCAGCTGAGATCAAGGCAGAAGAAGAAGCTGCTGCTAAAGGTACTAATAAGAGTAAAGCTACACCAGCAAGTAAGCTTGAAAATGCTGTACAGGAAGGTAATAATCAAGACCCAACTAAACAAGGAAATGTAGTACTTGATATAGATATTGATTCAATACTTGCTGGTAAATCAGTATTTAAGAAAGAAGAAGGAAAAGAAAATAGAGAGGAAGAAGAGGAAGAGGAAGAAAGTGAGGTCCTTACAGAAAAGGAACTTCAGGCAAAGAAAGCAAAAGATCTTGAGGAAGCAAAGAAAGCTAAACAGGATGAAGGTGCTACTACACCAGAACAGGCTCAGGAAATCTTTCAGACATACATTGATCTTGGTATTCTAAACCTACCAGAAGACTTTAAGTTTGATGGTACAGAAGAAGGACTTCAGAAAGCAATAGCCTTAGATAATGAACTGAGGATGGAAGCAGTTACTGAAGACCTTAAGAATCAAATAAAGGACCCACGAGTGTTTGAACTCATAGATCATGGAGTTAAAGGTGGACAGTTTGCAGACCTTAATAAACTCTTTGCCATTCAACAAAGAGAGATAGACCTGGAGAAGATAGACACTTCTAAAGATGATCAAGCTAAACAGGTTATAGAAAAGCAACTTTCAGCTTCTGGATTATCTAGTAAAAGAATAGCCTCTACAATAGAAGTTCTTGAAGATAAAGGCGAACTTAAAGATGCAGCTGATGAAGCATTAGCTACTCTTAAAGAGGCTGCTGGAAAGGAAAAGAAAAACGTACAAGCTTTTGCAGAAAAGCAGAATAAACAAGCCAAACAGAACCAGGAAAGATATGAACACGAGTTCTTATCTGCTGTAGATGAAGCTGGTTACTTACCTGCAAAGAAGCAACAGATATTAAATACATTTCAGCCAATTAAGTTTAATGATGGTTCTGAGATGACAAATTACCAGTATAAGTATCAGCTTATCTCATCTAATCCAAAGGATTTCCTTAAACTAGTTGAGATTATTTCTGACTATGATCCTAAGAAAGGCTTCTCTACAAAGAGAGAAGGAGATGCAGCTACAACTGTTTCCTCTAAAAGCCTACTGGATAAGTTAAAGAAGCATGGTACAACAAAGGCTAAAGGTGAAGCAGGTGGTGCTCCAGACAAACAATTATTTGCCCAGAACCCACTTAATGGAAGAGTAAAAATATTATAAAAACTAAAAGCACAAATACATGAATTTCACAATGCAGGGCTTAATGCCTACTACAGTAACAGAAGGTTTAGGGGGTAGCTCTTTTAATAGCACCCACTTAACTAGAGCCTATGGATTGGACAAACCTCATGATTTGTCTATGAATGCACTTGGTTTAACCCAATTGTTTTCTGCTACAGACATTTACAATAGTAAACCTCTATTAGGTATGACAGAAGCTAAAGGTAAGAAAACTATCCTTAGCTCTAATCAGTATACCTGGAAACTGTCAGGCCATAAGAAACAAAAACTGCGTGTAACTGAGGTAGTAGAAACTTCTACTAAGCCAGGCTTAGCACGTCAGGAATTTCAAATAGTACTTGATAAAGGTTGGTTCCATTATCCAGATGTGCTTATTGGTATGTCTAACTTATATAACTTGGAAGTTGTAGGTAATCCTACTCCAAGGAATGGTGGTAGCTTCTTATACAAAGTACGCTTACAAACAGATGATACTAGTCTCTTCTTTCCTGTATCTTTAATTCAGGTAGGGCAAGAATTTCGTAAGGTATCTACTTCTGTAGCTGATGAAATGAATCAGGATTATGGTACAATGCAGTTTAATTCAATCTTTGAATTGCGTTCTCAAGCAGGTAATGTAGCTGAAAAGTTAGAGTTTACTGATAAGGCTTTGAGGATTGATAAGAACTCTGGTGATCCAGTTCAAAAACTGAAACAGTGGCGAGTACCTTTCTATGATAATGATGGCAAAGCATATCTGAACTTCATGCCTATGGCAGAAGCTGAGATGATGAATCAAATATATGAAGACATTGAGTGGGGTTTGAACTTTGGGCGTAAGTCTACAGTTACAGGTCCACAAGGCTACCTGAAAAGGACAGGTCCAGGTCTTCGTCAACAATTGGAATACAGTAATGCTCTTTACCATAATGGTAACTTAACACTTACACGTTTGGATGAATGGTTATCTGCTATCTATCGTGGTAGGAAAGATGCTACACCTGAATCACGTAAGCTGGTTTTAGCTACCGGTGAAATGGGTGCTAGGATGTTTCATGAGATGGTAGCTACACAAGCTTCTGCTTTCTTAACTCTGGATACATTCTTTATCCAAGGTAAGGATCCACGCCATTTGAGCTTTGGTGCTCAGTTTACCAATTACAAAGGTAAGAATGGTTTGGATGTTACAGTAATGCTGGATCCTAACAAGGATAATCCAGACTACTGTCCAGAAATGCACCCTATCTATACAGATACCCCAATTGACTCCTGGAGGATGGATATTTTGGACTTTGGTTCTACTAAAGAACAGACTACCGGTGAAATGGGAGATAACATTTCAATGGTATCTGAAAAGTATGCTGACTACTATTTCTGTAGCGCTGGTAAATGGGATAAACAAACAGGCTTCCCTATCAATGATGGTGGAATGGGATTAGCAGGTGGTGTAGGCGGTTATGCTTGCTTCATTGAAAAATCCTTTGGCTTAATGATTAGGGATATTACCCGTTGTGGATTTATTGCATTGAGGTTCGATAACTAATATATGACTGAATACATAGTAGTACAAGATACAACTGGAGGTGGGCTGGCTGCTAAAGTAGCAGTACAGCTTGCTGCTAGTTATGTAGTAGTTGGTGGAGTATCAGTTACAGCTACTAGTGTGTTTAATCCATTAACTGGAGTATATACAAATACAGTAATTTATGCCCAGGCTATGGGCCAGTAAACAAACAAAGAAGAAGAAACAATGAAAGTTATAATTAAACCAGTACAGAAAGAACAACCAGCAGTAAACTTTACTCGTGTAACAGATTCTCGTAAAACAGATTATGGTGTACAAGAACAAGTTGTTGCTGAAAAAGAATTAACTAGGGCACCAGGTACAAAGCAAACTATTTGTGCTAACCCTTCTAGGAGACTAGCAGGAGCATTAAATACAGGTCTAACTGACATGGTAGTTAATATCTATAAAGATCTAAAAAACTATGCAACCCCAGATTGGGAAAAAATGCTTAAGGGTAAGGAAGAAATCCTACTGCAAACTCTATTAGAGTATAAGCACGGTAAAGCTATTAACTATTATACTAATCAACCTTTTAGGGGTACAGGTGATAAGTCAGATGTTGATAAAATACCTTTCTTTCAGACAGGTGAAGCTCAATTGTCTTTAAACGATGGAGCTACTATTCTGGACACTGAGAATCCTCTTGATGAAATCAAATATCATATCTGCTTAGCCAATAACATTGTAGCTAATAACTATAATGAAATTACCGGTGAAACACAATATGTTATTACTTCAGAAGAAGAAGAAGGTAAAGAGAAAGCTTCTAAAGGTAAAAAGATTGATAAAGCTATATCACACATTGTTGATCTGGAAGATAAGAATGATGATACTCTTATCAAGTTCTGTAAAGCAATTGGTGATGAAGTAGCTAAGAAAGGTATGACCAGGCCACAAGCTTATAATGATCTATCTGCTTTTGTAAGAAGTACTTCTACCAGGTTAGCTCACTTTGAATCTATCTATAAGATGTATTCAGAGACAGCTACTAGGGCTAGATTTGAAGCTTTAGCATTCTTACGTGATCTTGAAGATTATGGTATAGTATCAAATAGGGGTTCTAAATATGTATGGTATAAACCTCAAGAAGAAGATGGCAAACAGCCAGTACCTCTTACCTTTGATAGGAAAGAAGAAATGCTTGACTTCTTGACAGACCCTAAGTTTTCTATCGAGTATGAGGAAATGAAAACACAATTGAAATTTAAGTCTAGAATGTCATAAGAATGAACATAGCCCAAATGCACTACGAGTTTAAGCTTCAACTAGATCAGATTGATAGCTTAGAGTCTGTAGGTCTTAATCCGGTAGAAATAGATACCTACATACAAAAAGGTATTTCTCTCTGGGTAAAGGATAGATGGGATAATGCTGGCAAAGTAAGAGGCTTTGAAACTGACCAAAAGAGGACAGATAACCTAAAGAGCTTACACGTACATTCTCCAGCAGTTCAACCAATTCTAGTACCAACTTCAGTAGGTAATGGATACTATGAGTTAAAGCTCTCCGCTTTACTTTATCCTTACATGTTCTTAACTGCTGCTGATATTAATATACAGAAAGGCACTTGTATAAAGACAGCAATAAGACAAACAGCTTACCACATTGATGATAAGAAAGATTACTATAATAAGCCTAGCTTTGCATGGGAAAGAGTATTGACCTCATTTGGTAAATCCTCTAGCTCTACTGATGGTCTTTCTTCACTCTTCTTTGATACAGGAAATGATTTTATAATTACCGGTGTAGCTATAGATTATGTAAAGAAGCCCAACATTGTATTCTTTGGTGGATACAATAGTATTAGTGGGCAGTACCAATCTACAGATCCTCAAGTTAGTTGTGATATAGATCCTGATTATCATGATGAGATAATAAGGTTAGCAGTAAAAGAAGCATATACAGACTTACAAAACCAGCAAGCTACTTCTATTAAAGCTAGAGATACTGAAGCTGATAAAAATTAACAAAACACAAAATTTGAACTATGAGTTATTCACAAAACAAAGTTAGGGTAGAAAAAACCCTGGTGGAAGCTGGCAATATAGTATTACCTGCTGGTGGTACCCCACTAATTAATACTACCTCTGGGGTAGTTGCCCTTGCTAATGGCCAACTGGCTATTGTGGATGCAAGTGGTAATGGTACTAATACAAGAAATACTTCACTCACTGCTGGAGATACTGTAATAAATAGCCCTATTATAGCTATCTATCAGGGTACACCTGATAGTGCTCAGTTAGGCTCTTTTTCTACAGCGGGTATGCCATTACCTAATAGGCCTTTTGAAAAGAGCCATGACATTATAGGCTCAACAATTACACTGTTTAAGGGTAAGGCTTATGCTTCTCCAACAAGTAATTGTTGGGTAGTTGGTGGTGCTACATCTGGTGGTGGAGCTACTGCTGTAAATTTGCAGGATAATACCGTTTATGAACTCACTTTGACTACTCACGGTAGGAGAACTGATATTATAAATGGTAGAAATATGGCTGCTATATTTCCACAGTATACAACTCCATTCTACACTGCTTTAGGCTACACTGCTCTAAATCAAAGGGATGATTTGATGCAGAATATGGCTTATCAAGTTTTACAGGCATCTAATCTTTACCCTAATACACCAGGTGGTAATCAAGAAATAGCAATTGCTATTAATGAACTAGCTACTGGTAATGCACATTCAGTTGTAACCATCTCTGGTTTGACAGTAGGTACTACATTAGTATTATACACAGGTGTAGATGCAACTATATCCCTGACATTAAATCAAGATCAAGTAACTACCCTTCAATCACTAATTGTAGCTAATGGTGGTCCAATAGCAAATACAGCTGTAATTGAAACAGTAAATTTGACTACTGCTGGTTTTGGTAATGCAAATGTAGATCGCTTAGCTATATTAGCTTTGAATGAACAACTTGCGTTCTTTGATAGAATTGCACAGGTTAAACCACGTGTAGTAGTTGGTTTACGTCAAGGCTTTAATCCTAACACTGTATATTTGGAAGAAGTTTCAGTAGCATTTGAAGGTGAAGGTTTGGCTAGGCAATGGCAGCTTTACTATGATGAGACAGATGATCTACGTAAATATGGTAGTTCTCAATACCCTGGAGCTTATGTAATAGATTATCCATCACCTATTGTAGCTAATACTACCTATAACGTGTACATAATCTACCACTTTGATAGGGGTGAATCATCTGATGGTGAACAAGCACAATCAGCATTTTTAACAAATGTTCTTATACCTACAGGTGATACTATTTCTAAAGCTTCTTTTGAAGCAGTAATTAATCCCTATGTTGTATCTCTTAATCTTCAACCGGTAAACCTGTAATAAAAATGAGTTTAACATCACATAAAGTCGCAATAGTTACATTAAATGTAGCTACACATCCATCTTTTAATGGTACAGATTTACCAGCAGGTACATACTCCTTTAATGAAGGAGAATCAATACCAGAAGGTGCAATAATTACTGCTTTACGTAGTGACACTACTACTACCTTTGTTTCTGGTACAAGTGTGACACTTAATATTCCTACAGTAGGCGCTATATCAACTGCTGATGTAACAGCAGACTTAGCTGCTGGTCAAGCTAACTTAGTACTAGCTGCTTCAGCTACTGCTATAAAAGCAACTGCTCCTGGAGCAATGACCTTTACTACAGTAGGTAATTTTACAGTAGGAGTAGCACGTTTTCTTGTAGACTATATAATCTAATAAAAGGGAACATGATTCCACAAAATATATTCATAGATAGTAAAACGCTGGTAAATGGCTTTACGCCTACAGAACCAGGAATGGAATCACCATTCAATTTACAGCAATATATACTAGCAGTAGTAGCTGGAGGTGTATTATCTAATAAACCAGCAGTAGCACAATTAACTAATTCTACAACAGCAGTTACTTTTAACTCTCCAAATGGAGTTATTACTACACAGGCTGTAACTACTGCTAATGGTGCTCCTACAAACTTTACTCTTAATAATAGTCAGATAGTAGCAGGTAGTGTCTTGTTAGTAGCTGTACAATCTTATTCAGGAGTAATAGATACTAATGGTGAACCATCTGTATCTGCTGTAGTTACTGGTGTTGGTACAGCTACTATTACAATCAGTAATAATAATAGTACTAATGCATTAGCTGGAACACTGAACATTTTCTTTACAGTAGCTTAATAGAAAGTATATGTATGAAGGAATAGGTCCAGGCTCTAATTTTACTGCCGGTGTTCTCATTATAGAAGGCAAGCCTTATGATATTTATATTCCCAGGAATATTTATAATAATAGGAATACTGCTAAAAATGATTACTCATTAGCAGCAGTACCAAATGGATCACTTAGCCTAA
>Ga0302280_1001349_pt1 | contig 20329 bp, 19 predicted proteins | sample III_Fen_E1_1_FD_198771 | JGI IMG/M metagenome (GOLD analysis project Ga0302280, IMG submission 198771) | Peat permafrost microbial communities from Stordalen Mire near Abisko, Sweden - III_Fen_E1_1 | ecosystem: Environmental > Terrestrial > Soil > Wetlands > Permafrost | place: Sweden: Abisko... | reverse complement strand
CATTAAGAGAACGGGCACAACGATGGGAAGAAAGGATTGGAATGTGGATGGCGGAGCAGATAAAGGGATGCTTGTGGTCTGCTCTTCGGGCAATTCAACATTCATCTTTTTTCCTGCGTAGGTTGCCCATGCGTAACCAGAAAGGGAAGCAGGGATGGCTATCACAATCCCGGCGATCAGCAGCTTGCCGAAATCGAGATGCAGCAATGCCGCGGCGGCAGATGCTCCGGGGTGTGGAGGTATGAGGCAATGCACTGCTAACAAACCCGATGCAAGCGAGATACTGGTGATGAGCGGTGAGATGGCTGCCTGTCTTGAAATGGTTTTGATCAGGTTACTGAGTATGATATAACCCGAGTCGCAGAAAACAGGCATGCCTACAATGAACCCGATGATGTTCATGGAGAGAGAAATATATTTTTGGCCCATCCTGCGGATGATGAAAGCAGACATCACGGAGATGCTCCCATTATGCTCCAGCACGGTGCCTAATGTGGTGCCCATTACAATGATAAGGCCGAGTGATTTCATGATATTGCCGAACCCTTCTTTGATATTATTCAGGATATCGGCTACATGCATTTGCACGCAGAGGCCAACTAAAAAGGAGGCTGCTATCAATGCGAAAAAGGCAGGCACTCTGAAGCGGGCAGTAAGCACAACTATAAAAACAATTCCCGCAAGCAGGCAAAGGAGGAGATATGGAAAGGAGTGTAGCAAGCTTGTTTTTGTTTTGGTGGTGTAAAGTAAGAAAATCATATTATTTCACACAACGGTCGCAACGAAGGCAACGATCGCAACGAAGGCTCTGAAAATCCATCTTTGTATTCTTTCTTTCGTTGTGTGAAACAAAAAATATTTCACGCAGCGGCCGCAAAAGAATGCCCCTAAAGGTTTGCTTCATCATCTTATTTCTTTTTGGCGAAAAGATAACTCAGCCCTGCGTCTGTTACTTTAAAGCTTGTTGGGTTTCCCGCGGCATCAAAAATAAATTCAACCACCTGATCAGAGAACTCTCGTATTCTGAAACTGTTGTTCTTAAATGGTACAAGATGTTCTGGCGGGCTGGTTTTGAAAAAAAGCTCATTGTTGCTGATTGCAATTTCAATTTTGCTCCCGTTCATTTCGTATTGCCCGGTTAGTTTTTTCAGGAAGTTGGGATCAGACAATTTCGCATCTCCTTTTTTGATGAACGTTACTTCTTTCTCGTCCATACTGATTTTCACGTTTTGTACGTTGCCCTGCGCATCAAGGCTGAATATGAGAGACCACTTGCCATACAGCTCATCATCGGCAGAAACGAAACGGTCGTAATGATAATGCTCAAGCGGCAAATGAATATGGTTGAAAGTGAAACTTAATTTGTCATTTGTATCGGCGATCTCTATAATTCCATAAGCAGCGTCTTCGTACAAGCCGGCATAATCTTTCAGCGGATGAGATGGATGCGTGCCAGGCACACGATCCACATCTGGTTTTTTGCGGGCTTCTTTATCGGTCAGTTTATTTTTTACATAATCTTTCAAGGCCCTGTCGCTCCAGGGAGTTTCCGTTAAGCCCAGCAATTTATCATAAACGGTATTTGTTATGATTCCCGGAAGCTGGCCCGCATGTGCGCCATTGGTAAATACGATCACGCCGATGCTGTCCGCAGGCATGAAAGAAATGTTGGAATAAATGCCTCCGATCGCTCCTCCATGTTGTGCGATATAATGTCCTTTAAAACTCGAAGTGCCTCTTCCCATGCCGTACACTGAGTTCAATATCTCAAAGTATTTATCGGGCACAGACGATGTAATGCTGGCAGGCTGCATTGTTTCTTTAATGATAGATGCAGGGATCACCTGATTGTTGTTGAACTTGCCGCCATTCATCTGCGCGATGAGCCAGTTTGAAAGATCATTGATGCTGGAAATAACTGCCCCTGCTGGTCCGAGGCCTTTCTGTTCCGTGTAGAATGGATAAGGAAGTAAAGTAGTGGTGTCTCTTTTCTCATAATAAGGTGCCATGAAATCCGGTTGTTTTTCCATGTCTTCCACTACAAAAATAGAGTGAGACATATTCAGCGGATCGAAGATTTTGCTTTTCACAAAGTCTTCCCATGTTTGGCCCGAGATGAAGTACAGTATCTGCCCTGCTGCGGCATACATAAGGTTGTTATAGAGAAAGCCGGTTCTCAGCGGAATACTTGGTTCAAGGTATTTCAGTCTGTCGAAAAGTTGTTGCCTGGTGAAATCAGATTTATACCAGATGCCATCATGGCGGGAGATGCCCGTGCGGTGAGACAGCATATCGCGAATGGTGACGTTGTTGTTCAGTTCATCATTATAGAATTGTATTTGCGGCACATAATTTTTGATGGGTTTATCCCATTCCAGTTTCCCGTCCTCAACCAAAAAACCAATGGCAGTAGCTGTAAAGAGTTTTGAGTTGGAAGCAATCTGGAACAAAGTGTTTGGTGTCACGGGTAATTTCTTTTCCAGATCCCTGTAGCCAAATCCCTTTGCGTACACGAGCTTGTTCTTATATACAATGCCGATGCCGCAGCCGGGCACATTCCAATCCTTCAATATTTTGTCAACGGTTTTTTCAAAACCATTCATTTTTTGCTCAACGTTCAGGTTTTGTGCATATGGGCTGAAAAAGCTTAATGAAAACAAACATGCAATGGAAGCGAGCCTGATGTATCTCATATAATTCAGTTTTAGGAGTTAAGTTTTGATATGTTGCTCTGAACAAATCTAATCGTTTTCTTCTGTTTAGCCATTGTAAGCCTTCAAAGCACAGATACTAATGAGTTCTTAATCGGCAAGATGTTTTTCTGAATAAGTGTGAATCATACAATTTATTAATGGAATTGTGTAATGTTTGATTGTGTAATTAGGTTGATGTTTGCTCTTAAATTAATGCAATTGTTTAAGAGCTATCGGAATGGTTGTAGCGCAAAAAGAGTTCGATTACTTCTTTTGCACAGAATGTGACATGCATAGTGCATTGATAATTTGAATCATATTCACGGCTGATTACTGTCATATTTACTTTTCCGTAAGTCTGATATTTTTGAACTGTTTAATGGTTGAACATTTAGTTCGTTGAACGCATCTCTGTGAATTCTCATTACAATCAATCTGATTTCTGCACTTCAATTTTAAATTTATGAGAAAGAAAAGAATTTTATCATTACTCCTGGCAGGCATGATCATGAACTTCCTTCTGCTTAACAGTCTCAAAGCCCAGCAAACGGTTGTTGATTCTTCAGTGCTTGACCGTATCACTGAGTTGGAAAAACAGTCGGCCTATAAAAAATCCGGTCAGGATCATTTTATGGTGGTTGGATTAACCACGATTGGTTTCGCAGCTTCCAAAACAACCAATACACTAGGAGGTGTTTCTTCTATTTCCAAAGGGAACAGCTTTCCGGATGCTGACAACTTTGAATTCAGCCCGATGCTGCTATGGCGACATGGCGATAAGTTCCTGATGGAGTTCGAGCCTTCATTCAATAACAACGGGCTCAGCGTAAACTGGGCCGATGTATCTTACTTTGCCACACCTAATTTGATAATCAGAGCGGGCTATTTTGTGCTTCCTTTCGGCACCTACGCAAAAAGAGAAGCGGCAGGATGGATTGATAAATTAGCTACGGACCCAATGGGTATTGCAGATATGACACCAACTGATTATGGTATCGAAGTAGAAGGTGGTCTGCCGCTGGGGAGCATGAAAATGAATTATGATATTGCTCTCACCAATGGGAATCAGTTGATAAATGACGGAACAGCTAACAGTGGCACTTTAACAAGCGGCAATATCGTAGATAATAACAATAATAAAACGGTGACTGCGCGATTGGGACTGTTGCCACTCTCTAATTCTTCATTAGAAGTGGGCGTGTCAGGCATGTTTGGCAAAGTGGGCGATCAGGGAACAGGCTATCAGAATGCAACAGGCAATCTGTATGCTTTTGATTTGAACTATGTAAAGAATCTCAACCCGATTCTGTTGAACATTAAATCACAATACAATATTCAGGACATCAGCAGCGTGACTTATATAAGCCCTGTTGATTCATCGAACTATACGTTCAAGAATCACACGACCTCTTTCTTTGCCCAATGCTCGCTGAGGCCAGTCGGTGCAAGCGGCTTTATAAAGAACCTGGAACTAGCCGGCAGATATACAACTTATAATACGCCTGCTGGTTCAGCTTTTGGTGCTAATCAACATTCCGTAACAGTCGGCCTGGATTATTGGATAAACTGGAGAACTGTTTTTAAAGTCACGTATGAGTCTTACACAGGTAACAGCACTGTTGGCGAAACGCTAAGTTCTTTGTCAACCGGTGATACAAAAATGAATACACTCTATGTTCAATTCTCTATACAACTCTAAAATACATATTGTATGAAAATGCTGAAAACAAAAAATATATCAATCCTTATAGTATCTTTAATTTGCATACCCAGCTTTGTCGCACTGACGGATAGTTGCAAGCCCAGCCAAAAGGTTGCTGCAAAAACAGGTGTGCAGTTGTGGGCAGAGAACTGTCAGCGCTGCCATAATACGCCGTCGCCAAATACCTTTTCGCCAGAACAGTGGGAAACCATTGGCATGCATATGCAGACACGTGCATTGCTGACGGAGACTGAGCGCAAAAAGATTGTGGAGTTCCTGAAACAGTAAATGCAATCTTTTTTTGTTAATGATAATTTAAGAAGAAAGCTGCGCTGCAAATATTTATTGCAATGCAGCTTTCTTCTTATTTATTTCGGGTTGCTGATAATATTCATGCGGAGTTTGAGTTAATCAACATATATTCAGTTATACAAGACTATTGCAAAACCTTTGGTGTATAACATAACTGGCCGATAAAATAATTTTAGACTTAAAAGAGAATGCACGAATGAATAAAGCAGGAGTTTTTCTGGTTTTCTTATTTTTTTCCGTTTCCTTATTTGCGCAAAACAAATGGGTTTTAAAAAAAGAAAAAGATGGTATAAAAATATTTACCCGCCATTCAGAAACATCTTCCTTCAATGATATTCAGGTAGACATGGATATGCCAGGCACTATAGACCAGCTTGCCTCTATTTTATGGGATGTTGCGAAATATACAGAGTGGGCATACGCAACGAAGACTTGCAGGCTTATAAAAAAAATAAATAATACCGAACTGATGTATTATGCAGAGTTTGAAGTTCCATGGCCGCTTTCGAACCGTGATTTGTGTGCAGATGTGAAACTCATAAAAGACTCTGCTGCGCAATCGCTGAAAGTTGTATCTGTCGGAATCAGAGATTTCCTTCCTGACAAAAATGGGATTGTGCGAGTGGCAAAATCAAGGGGTAATTGGATCATTACGCCGCTTCCCGGAAAAGCAGCAATCCATCTCAATTATATTCTGGAAGTTCAGCCCGGCGGTGCAGCCCCTGCATGGATCATAAACCTTTTTTCAACAAAAGGACCACTCGAATCATTTGTGAACCTGAAGAAAAAAATGACTGCTCTAAACAGGTAAAGGTACTATCCTGCCTCTTTGCTCTGGAAAATAGAGACTACTTTTTGTAATAACATTTTATCTTCGGCCGAATTAGCACGAAGATTCTGCCGATGATATTGGTCATCATCAACACTTTTTATCATTAGCAATTAAAGATTGATCCTTTAAAACCAAATGGGAAAGAATTTTCTTTACCATTTGCAGCAGTATTTTTATTATAAAAGAATTTTACTACGCTATCAATTCACAGTGACAACTTCGTAAGCATCCTGTCCGTTTTGCGAAATTGGCTGATAGTATGCGTTATTATAAAATAAAAGTGTTTGGCCATTGACGTCCTGCTCAACGGCGCCGTCGGGGAGTTGGCTTACAACTGCGCCTGGTGGTGCCTGAACAACCTGGTAACCTTGTGGGACGGCAATGTAAAAAGCGCCCCCATAGTAATAGAAATAATCATTGCCAACAGGCACCGTTTCGTATCCATCGGGTAAATAACTTACGATTGCGCCAATAGGTGGTGGCACAACTGAATATCCTCCCTGATATGGGATATAGTAACATCCGTCTGCATAATAATACCATTGGCTTCCTATAGAAAATCTGAAAGCATTAGCAGCCAGCGCTGAAAGAAAGAAACCAACAGGATGCCAGCGCGGACCCCAGTAAAAAGGATGATAAGGATGGTATGCGTAAGGACGAAGCCCGTGATAACCCCTGACATGATACACATTTTCATCTTCACGTACATTGTGACGCACGTTTGCGTCTTGACGTATAGCCGGCGCATTTTCGTGTACGTTCACATTTGCATTGCGGTTAAAATCGTGGTTGCCGACATTGCGGGCTCCTCCGTTGATGGTTACTCTGCTCGGCTGAACCGGCACTGCTTCTTGTCTTCTGGCAGGGGCTGGCGGGGCTGGATGAAATGCAGGCATTGGAGCTCGTGCTGCGCCACCGCCGCCGCCATGATTGAATCGTTGTGCGTTGCTTTCCTGTGGCATGACAGAGGTGATTAAAAGCATCGAACAGAAAGTGAAAGTGCACTGTATGTTGAAAGATATTTTCATAACTGAAAGTTATAGTATGTATAATTATTTTTTTATCTGTGTAGCAACGATTTTTATTTTTTTAGCTTTTGGCGGTGCATTGAATTCAAACAGCACATCGGGCAAATCCGGATTGATCTGCCAGTTCGAAAAAACAGCTTCAAATTGCGGGCTGTTTTCTTTCGCTGTATGCACAATCACCATTTTGACAGGTAGATAAAACGCGTCATTGGATATCCAGAACTGGAAAGTTTTGTCTTTTGCAGTTCCCGCAATATGAAAACATTCTTTATCACCCGCTTTGGTAATGCCGAGGAAGGCAAGGTTTTTTGCTTCTGCAAGAATATCGTCCACAAAAGTGGGATAAAAGAAATCAGCTCCCGGGAACTCGATGCCATAAGTTTTATTTACAGAATCAATCATATCTACTATAGATGCCTGAGATGGTATTAGCCCATATTGATTTTTATCCTGCGAGTAATAAGTCAGCGCTTTGCCATTATATGAAAGAATGCGGGAACCTTTGTCACCTTCCGATCTGACCAGTAATTTATTGGGCCCATGAATATATAGTTCATGTTCATTCGAATGTTTTACCAGGCCAAGTTCCCGGCTGTTGACATCATAGTTGGTTTTGATGTTGACACTGCACGAACTCAGATCGCCGATCATGGCGCTCATTCGATCGAGTATGGAAACTGCAACGGTATCAATTTTTGGCGCCTGTGCACTTGTTTTCACAGCTATTGCTCCCATGAAAATAATCAGCAATATTTTTTTAGTCATGACTTCTTAATTTGATTAAAAATGCAATTTGAGCTAATTTTCATTAGCACTTGAAAAATAATTATTTGTTAACGCTTAAATAACTTCATAACAAATCTTGTTCCATCAGCTTTTTAGAATTTGTCTTGAATGCAGGTGGGGAAATATTTCCATAGATGTTAACTGTCGGGCTGCTATTGAAGATGCAACTAACAACGATATGCAACCGGAATAAGACTAAACGGCGTTGTCAGTTAACGATCAAACCCGGATTTGAGTTTTTGGGCATTTGGTTTCCGATTCTGGTTATCGCTCTACATCATATGATTAAAATCATCCTTTTACTATGATTATTAGGCTTAGCTTTATAACATCAGTTTATAATCTGTAATCAAAAAATATTTATATTTTATGAGAGAAAAACATATGACTCAATGCGGATTGGATTTTAAGCGCCTTTTTATTATTACATTCTTACTGGCGCTTGCATTTATTTTTGTTCGTTCGTTTGCGCAAAGCACTCCATGGGTAGCACCTAAAGATGCTGACAACGTGAAGAACCCATTGGCGGGAAATGCCAGCTCGGTTGCTGAAGGAAAGACTTTGTATGTTGCCAATTGCGGGCCTTGCCATGGCGATAAAGGCAAGGGAGATGGCCCGGCAGCACAAGGATTAAATCCCAAGCCTGCAGATCATACATCGGTTTCCGTGCAGAGCCAGACAGATGGTGCTATTTTCTGGAAACTCTCCGAGGGGAGAACTCCAATGCCTTCGTACAAAAAAATATTTTCTGATCAGCAAAGATGGGAACTTGTAAATTTTATTCGCACGCTGGCAAAAGGTGCAAAAAAGAAGTGATATTTCATATATCATGTTTGCCCTGGCGGATCAACCAGGTTTGTTTGGGAGTAATAAATAATTTTTTCAGCTCTTTAATTTTCAAACTCGTTTTACACGAAATAAAAATACAAATATGAAACGTTCATTTCATTTTATAATAGTTATTACTTGCATCAGCCTTTTGGCTGTTCAATGTACTTCAAATCAGCAACCGGCCAACAATGATGGTTCGGCCGCAACTGATAGCAATGCCACCAAAGCAAAATCAGATACAGTAGTAGTTCTTGCCGGAATCAATTCGAAAGGCGTAGGACGGTTTAAAAATATTCAACTCACCCATCCTTTGGATGAAAAGATGGCATCCAACGGTCAGGATATTTACCAGACAAAATGTTTTGCTTGCCATAAACTTACTAATGAGTTGCTGGTTGGTCCCGGCTGGTATGGAGTTACAAACAGAAGGACACCAGAATGGATCATGAACTGGATCACTAATACGAAAGTGATGCTGGATAAAGATCTTGCGGCACAAGCCGATATGGTAGTATGCCTGATAAGAATGCCCAATCAGGATCTCAGCGATGAACAGGCGAGAGAAGTGCTTGAGTTCATGCGCAAAAATGACGGGAAAAATTAGCTAAGGTTTTGAATCGGTCTTTTTGTTTGTGCACGGGCAATAATAATCAAAATAGCGCCAGCGAATAAGCCAGTACCTGCTCCCAAAAGCAGCCATGGGAATAAAACACTTCCGGGAATAAACATCGTTGTTAATCCTTGTGCAAACAATAAAATTTCATTGAGAATAACGGCTAACGACAGAGTGATCAATGCGGCTCTTGTTGAAGCTTTTGTTGCATCCAGCAAATTTATTTTTGCAAAAAAAGCAAGAATAAAAAGCGTAACAAACCCCAGGAATACCAGGTGCAGAAACCCCATGATGATTGGCCTGTTCCCGAATATCGCATTGCCTATTACCGGGAAAATAGTGAAGCATTGCAAAAACAGTTTTAGCAGGAACGCACTCATAGATAGAAATATCAGAATGCGGATCACTGGTTTTTCTTCACGATAATTAGTAAGCAGCGAATTTGAGACAACCAGAAATAGGAAACAGGTGAACAGAAGCAGCGAGCTGCCTGCAATTGCTATGATGCGAAAAACCGGTTTGGGGTCTTGCCAGAGATAAGAAAGAAATAGTGAGGGTATAATTGAAATGCAAAGAACAAGCGAAAATCTGTAAACTTTCTTTTGCGTTTTCTCTGTTATATAATTGGCAATATGGTTAAACAGCAAAGCAAATATGGCCAAACTGAAAAACCCGTTATATTGAAAATGCAAATAAGTGAATAAGGCATCCCTGTATAGAAAAGCTTCGAAAGATTTGGAAAAATAAATATAAACGATAATGAATGATCCTGCGGAAGACAATATCAGGCATGCCATGGATGAGATGGCCAGAAGCAACACTGGTCTCACTGGTTTTGCTTTGATGATATCTATTATAAATGTGACACTGAAAATGTATGTCACCAATATAAAGGTTGTAGAAAAAAGTATTGAGATGCTGTTATACCCCTGTAAAAAGAAGGTAATCAACATGCCCCAAGCACTCAAAGCTATCCCGGTAAACAGCCATTGGTAGATGTTCTTTTTATTTAAAGCTTCTGGCAGCAATTCATAAACCATCAGCACCATGATTGCCAGAGTTACCCAGCCTCCAAACGTAAAATGCGAATGACCTTCAAGTAAATGATTATAATTTATAAGAGGAAGTGCAAAGAGGATTTTACTTCGCAACACAACGCCTAGCAAGGCTACTACAACAAGGTTGAGTATTGCAATATCAATCCATTTGCTTTTTTTAGTCATGAGCTGTTGCCAAAGCCTGTAATCTATTGAAAAAAATGATCACGAAGTATGATTGGGATCATTTGTGAGGGATTGACTTCATGATTTTTTAATCAACTTTTGGAATGATCATCTCCTTCCTTGAAAAAAGTTATCCGGAGTATGGACGGTGATTTTCCCGCTACTGATATTCTTCATCAGCTAATATGGAAAGATAGCGTACCTATAAAATTTACTGTTCCTGATTTGCTATCGGTACCCAGAACACGACGCTGCCGTCATGTTGCAACTCGTAATGAATATCTTTGGGCATTCGCTTCGGTTCTATCGTTTCGGAGCGATCGGCAACATTTGTGTAGCCATTTTTCTTCATCACTTTGATAATTTGCGTTTTCACGGTATTCATTTCTGCATCTGCAGGCCCATCGAAATTAACCCTGATAAGGGTTGCCTTATCTGGGAAAGTATTGAAAAATACAGTCAAGCTATTTTCATTTGCGTCTCTTGGTATTATACCGTATTTGCTAACGAATGGTTTATTTGCTGATTCACTGGCGGGTGTAGAGTTGCCGGCGTTATTTGCCTTTGTGATGACTGGCGCATTGTTGCCAGTTGCGGATGTTGCTGTATCTTTTAAAGAAGCAACTTTTTCTTTTGTCTTTCTTTCTGCTTTTTTTGTTGCTGTTGTAACTGTTGCAGCATTATCAGTTTGTGTTTTTTGGGCCTGTCCAGATATATTGGCTGCATTATTTCTGTTGATGGCGGTGCTGTCGGCTTTCGCTGAGCTGTCGGCGGCTGCTTCTGCCGCGGCTTTTGTTGTGTCCGGTACTTTATTTTCTTTATCCTCATTTTTGCAGGATACAATTGAAACTAAAGCCAATAAAAAAATCAGTTTACTGTAGAAAGATGCCTTATTCATATGCCTGGTATTTAAGCTATCAAGATAATATGTTATTCTTGAAAGAACAATATGAAAACACTTGGAAATTTGAATTAAACGTCATAATCCAAATATTTTAAAACGAATTACTTCAACCGCTTCCTTCTGTCTGGAGACAATCACATACATATATCCATTATAAACGAGGGTATGCGGATAACCATATTGGCCTTCTTTCCATAAACCTTGTTTTTTGAGAGCATAAGGTTTATCCGCTATTATATATTGCTTATTGAAAAATTTCCCATTGGTTGAAATGGCCAGCACAAGGGGCGATCTTTCAGAGCGATGAAGCGTGTCCGGAATCCCCACGTAATAAAAACGGCCATCCGGCAATTTGCCAAAATGGAATTTGCTGTCATTATCAGTAAAAGATGTTTCCACAGGCAAACTCCAGTGAGAGCCATTGTCTGTGCTTACGGTCATCCATAACCGCCCCCTCCATCCATCATCTGTAGCCCGAAGAAGCATGTATATATTGCCATTATCAGTTTGAAAAAATGAGCCTTCGCATAATGGGGGCAAATGCATTTTTCCCGCGGGATATTCGTAGGTGTCGGGGTTATCTTCTTTATAGAGCGAATCGTTATAGAAACTGCTCATCTTCCAGCCGGTAAGACCACTGGGGTCATCTGTGTAGGGAAAAGTGAAATTCCCGCTGATAATGAGCCGGCCGTTTGCAATAGCCTGCGGCCCATGGTTTGGGTTTACGGGAACATGCATATCTATTGCATTGCTCCAATGTAAGCCGTCAGTTGTTGTTTTTGCCCAGAGATGAGTATTTGTTCTGTGCACTGAATACTCTCCATAGTAAGCAACAAGCGTGTTGCCATATTGATGGAAACCTGCAGCAGTCAGAATATTGAGTGTATCCTTTTTATAAACTGAGGGAAATGCTAAAACTGCTGGTTTGTTCCATTGAATAAAATCCGATGATGTTGAAATATCAACTCTTTGGCCGGGCGCATCTTCATCTATCATGCCATTGCTCCAGATGGCAATAAATTTATTTTTGAAATGAGTGATGGAAGCGTGATGCGAATAAAGCCATGCCGTATCTGGTTCATAAATCATCGCTCGTTCAATAGCAAGCCTTGGTAAATTTTTTTCAGCGTGGTAATTGTTTTTTATTTCCTGATTTTGCGCTACACATATATTTCTCAGGGCAAAAATCAATATAAATAAAAAGCTATCCCTGAATATATATTTGGCTGTCACATTTCTTTTCATCCTATTTTTAAATGTTGGTTCATATTATACAATACCATTTATCGCTCTCAAATTACTTATTAAATTTTATGAGAAATAAATTACTGGCTTTTGTTTTTTGTTTGCTGTGCAATAGTTCGTTCAGCCAATCTGTTCTCCCGTATAAAAACCCGTCTTTGTCTGTAGAAGAAAGAGTGAAAGACCTGTTGTCGAGAATGACACCAGTAGAGAAATTCTGGCAACTGTTTATGATCCCGGGCGAGGTTGGGAAAGGTGATGAAGAAAAATATAAAAACGGAATATTTGGTTTTCAGGTAAGCGCTGCTTCTAAAAACGGGGATGCGGCACAGCAAATGCTCAGGTACAATGCATCGGAGGATGCGGTATCATTAGCAAAAAAAATCAATAGCATTCAAAAATATTTTATTGAGAAAACAAGCCTGGGCATTCCCATCATTGCTTTTGATGAAAGTTTGCACGGACTGGTGCATGATGGCGCTACTTCATTCCCGCAGGCAATTGCCTTAGCCGCAACATGGGACACAGCATTGGTGCATAGTGTTGCCAACGCGATAGCGACAGAAACAAAAATGCGCGGCATCAGGCAAATACTTTCCCCGGTGATAAACATTGCAAGTGATGTGCGATGGGGCAGGGTAGAAGAGACATATGGCGAAGATCCGTTCCTTACGTCAGAAATGGGCGTTGCGTTTATCAGTGCATTTGAAAAAATGAATATCATAACTACGCCAAAGCATTTGATTGCTAACGTAGGCGACGGTGGCCGCGACAGTTATCCGATTCATTTTGATGAAAGGTTGCTGGATGAAATTTATTTGCCACCATTCAAAGCCGTATTTGAAAGAGCGGGCACACGTTCCGTTATGACTTCTTACAATTCATTAGATGGCACTCCCTGCTCTGCCAATGACTGGCTGTTGAATAAAAAATTAAAAACCGAATGGGGCTTTGCCGGCTTTGTGATATCTGATGCCAGTGCGGTGGGTGGTGCCAATGTGCTGCATTATACTTCGAAAGATTACCCCACATCCGGGCAGCAGGCAATCTCAGGAGGTCTGGATGTGATTTTTCAGACAGCGTGGGAGCATTACAAGTTATTCATCCCTCCATTTTTGAATGGCGGTATTGATGCAAAAAGAATTGATGATGCCGTGTCGAGGGTGCTTCGCGCAAAATTTCAGTTAGGCTTGTTCGAGCATCCATATGTTGATGAAAAAATGGCTTCAAGGTTTTCAGATGACCGCTTGCATAAAGCCATTGCTGAAAAAGCTGCGCTTGAATCCATTGTACTGTTGAAGAATGAAAAGAATATTCTTCCTTTTTCGAAAAATATAAAATCAATTGCTGTCATTGGTGCGGATGCTACAGAAGCAAGGCTGGGTGGATACAGCGGCCCCGGAAATGGGAAAGTGAATATACTTGATGGCATAAAAAAGCGTGCAGGCAATGCCGTTCATGTTTCATATGCTTCCGGCTGCGGCAGAAATAATGAAACATGGGTAGCAGTTCCAAAGGATTATTTAAGTCATCTTGTAAACAATAAAATTGAAAATGGATTGAAAGGCGAATATTTCAACAATATCACGTTGACGGGTATCCCAAAGATTACAAGGACTGATGCAGATATTAATTTTCAATGGACATTATTTTCTCCTGAACCGGAGATCAACCTTGATTTTTATTCCGTTAGATGGACCGGAAAAATTCATTCGCCCAAAACAGGGCACTATAAAGTCGGGCTGGATGGCAACGACGGTTATCGTTTGTATATTGACGGGAAGTTGATTGTTGACAAATGGGAGAAGCAATCGTTTCATACCGTATTGTCCGATTTCTTTTTTGAACAGGGCAGGGAATATGATGTGCGCATAGAGTTTTATGAGCCGGTTGGCAATGCGCATATTAAACTGATCTGGAATATGGGTTTGGCTGATGATGCAGAAAAGAAGATTGACGAGGCGGTTGCAATTGCTAAGCAATCTGATGTAGCTGTGGTTGTTACAGGCATTGAAGAAGGCGAATTCCGCGACAGGGCAATGCTGAGCCTTCCGGGAAAGCAGGAAGAACTCATCAACAAGATTGCAGCGACGGGCAAACGGGTTGTAGTGCTGCTTGTTGGCGGCAGCGCTGTCACGATGAATAACTGGATTGATAGAGCAGATGGTATTGTTGATGTCTGGTATCCCGGCGAAGAAGGTGGCACTGCGACAGCGAAGGTTTTATTTGGTGATTATAATCCTGCAGGAAGGTTGCCTGTCACTTTTCCTTTGTCAGAAGCGCAACTGCCACTCGTATATAACCACAAACCCACAGGTAGGGGCGATGATTATAATAACCTGAGCGGGCTGCCGCTTTTCCCTTTTGGATATGGATTGAGCTATACAAAATTTGACTACAGTGAAATGAAATTTAAAAAAAATAATGTTTCAATAAATGATTCTGCTATTGTAACATGCAAAGTAAAAAACGTGGGTAGCATAGAAGGCGATGAAGTAGTTCAATTATATATAAGAGATTTGCTCGCCAGTGTTACAAGACCTGTGATGGAATTAAAGGGTTTTCAAAGAATACATTTGTTGCCGGGGCAAGCCAAAGAGATTTCATTTGCAATCACGCCAGCCATGTTAAGCATGCTGGATAAGGATTTGAAAACGGTTGTTGAACCGGGTGATTTCAGGATCATGATCGGCGCATCATCGAGAGATATACGGTTAAAAGAAACACTGACAGTGCATGAATAATATAAAGAACCCTGTTAGGTTTTGAATACTTCGGCAACAAAACCTTACAGGGCTTGGAAACTATGCTGCTTTGATTTTTGAATGCCGTCTTTTTTTGTAAGCGATGAATAAGATAGTTACTAAAGCAAGAACCGGCCATAAGGAAACCAATCCGAGCAGCAGATTGCCAACCCATTTTAAACCTTCTGAAAATGATTCGCTGATCTTGTTCAGATAAGTAGGTTCTCGTTCGACTACAGCGCCCGCATCTATAACCTGATAAAAGCCGATATTGATTGTGCTGAATGCAGAAGAGTGGTTCAGGTATTCGACTCTCCCTGCTGCTGACTCAAGTTGTTCCTGTATCCCGTTGATCTCACTTTGCACCTGCAATATTTCATCCATGTTTTTTGCCTGCTTCAATAAATCAAGATAGCGAAGCCTTACTTGCTTTTTGGCTTCAATCCTTGATTTTGTGTCAACCATTTCCGAAGTGACGTTTTCGGAAGTAATTTTTTTCTCGACGATTTTTTCACCACCTTCTGTGAGTTTGCTCACTGCATCTTCAAACTGGTCAACTGGTACTTTTATGGAGACTGTGTTTTCGATTTTATAGGAAGATTCATTTTGTTCTTCCTGCGATACATAGCCACCAAATTGTTTAACAGTTTGATGAAGCAGGTTATTGAAAACTTTATAGTCTTTCACTTCCAGATTGAGATTTGCGGTCTTTATTATTTTTTTGTCCCAGTCAACTTTTGTTTCATGCGCGGTTTTTTGAGATGGAGATTTTTGTTTCTGCTCTTTTGGATTTTCTTCAGGCTTATCCGCGAAAGCTTTTGATGCAGAATCGAAGTTTGCACTAAGCTTGTCTTGTAATTGATATGAAATGGGAGCAGATTTTTTTTCTAATTCTTCTTCTTTTACCTCTTTGTTTAAATTTTTCGATTTGTTTTGGGGAGAATTATTACACGCAATAAAGACCATTATCATTGACGCAGATAGCGTCATGAGCCAAAAGGATTTCATGATTAATTTTTTAGGTGATTGTTGTTAAGATGCGCGAAGATCAATTTTGCATAATGTGCTTATCAATTTCTTATTGATACTTAAAACACAAAAAATATAACCTGATGGAAAAGTTAATACAATTGTAATTTGAGAAGATAGAATGGTTGCAAACTGGAAATTGTTCTTACTGATGAATATTGCAAAATAGGATTTCTTAAGTAAAAGAGTGAGAATCCACTAATCGAAGAATCGAAGGAAGCGATGTTGAATTAATAGATGGGGCTTATTACATAAAAATAATTATTTCTCTTCCGCCAATTCCAAAACTCTTTCCCATTCCTTTTCAGTCACAGGCTGTACTGATAGCCTGCCTAATCGAACAAGTGCCATCTCGGTAAGGCGCTTATCTTTTTTGATGGTATCAAGCGAAACCGGGTTTTTAAGTTTTTTATAAGGCTTAAGTCCAACGGCCACCCAGCCTTCTTCATCTGCGGTTGTGTCAGGGAAAAATTCTTTATCTACTTTTGCTATCCCAACAATCTCCTTTCCTTCATTGCTATGATAATAAAAGACTTCATCCCCTTTTTTCATTGCTTTCAGATGTATACGCGCTGCATAGTTCCGGACTCCATCCCAGGTGGTTTGTTTGTCTTTTTGAAGTTGTTCCCAACTATAAACAGATGGTTCTGATTTGACAAGCCAGTATGCCATGATGAATTGTTTTGGCAAATATATTATAAAAGTTTTCAGTTGCCACTTTGCAGTTTCAAGATTAATAATAAGCTGATTTGTTTTGTGTTTAGTTTTTTGTGACCAGATTGCTTCATTGATTAAACCAAAATCAATTCTTCATTTAGCCATTTTCAACTTCTAACTTTTTTTTCTCATCCATAAATCTGATACTTCTCAGTTCACGTAAGTAATGCTGAACGTTACATGTAACAACCTGTTGTAAAATTTTGAAAAACATTTTAAAGAACAAACAATTAATTTTTATGAAATCAATTAAATCTTTCGCGCTGATGATTGCAGCGGCATTTTTAGTAAACCCATCATTTGCACAAATGGAGAAAACGGTTGAAGTTGGTGGAGCTCCAATGTATCCTTCAAAAAATATCGTGGAGAATGCGATCAATTCAAAAGATCACACTACGCTGGTAGCTGCTGTCAAAGCTGCCGGTTTAGTAGAAACTTTGGAAAGCACAGGGCCTTTCACTGTGTTTGCCCCGACGAACGAAGCATTTGACAAGCTGCCTAAAGGCACGGTGGAGACTTTGGTTAAACCAGAGAACAAACAGACTTTAACGGGCATTCTTACATACCATGTGGTTGCCGGTAAACTGGATTCAAAGACATTGGCTGAAAAAATTAAGGAGGGTAATGGAACAGCAGAACTGACCACTGTTGCAGGCGGTAAACTATGGATAATGATGAAAGGGAATAAAATAATTTTGAAAGACGAAAAAGGCGGATTGGCTCAGGTCACTATCAAAGATGTTTACCAGAGCAATGGCGTGATACATGTTATCAACACGGTATTGATGCCTAAGAGTTAAAAGCCAGTAGTCAGGAGACCGGGGTTGCAGGTGGTTCTGAATAAATCCTGCTGATATGAAATTTAAAAGCTGTGCAATTGCGCAGCTTTTTTGTTAAAATATTTTTTTGCCGGCATCTTTTTGATTTCATTATTCGTAATGATGATAAGCTGATGAGCGATACGAAGATAATTAACCTGATTTAAAATTTGCGACAGGTTGTTTTTAAGGGTTGCCACCTGCTTGCTTTTGCAATGTAGGTGGCTTTTTATTTTATAATAGCCACAGATTGCACAAAAAGATCAGAGAACGTTCTTTCAGATATTTTTTTGGAATTACTATAATGCTACAGATTCTAAGATACCTGATCTTCAAGAAAAATTATTTGTATTCATCTGTGCTTAAACATTTGCCAGCACATCTGCGATATGCATAGCTTTCAACTGGTAGCCTTTCTTGCGAATATATCCATCTATATGCATGAGGCAGGATAGGTCGGTAGAGATGATATAATCGGCTCCTGTTGCCAGCGCATTGGTGACTTTCTGTTCAGCCATCGCTACCGAAATGGGCTCGAATTTTACGGCAAAAGTTCCCCCGAAGCCACAACAGGTTTCTACATCATTCATTTCAATCAGTTCGAGGCCTTTCACATTGCTTAACAATTTTCTGGGCTCCTGTTTTATCTTGCATTCCCGCAGGCCGGCACATGAATCGTGATAAGTTGCTTTGCCATTCAGGGTTGCGCCTGTATTTTCAACCTGTAGCACATTCACCATAAAATCAGTAAACTCATAAATACGCTTCTGCAAATCCTTTACATCATTGTGCACCGAAGAATTATCAAATAATTTGGGATAGTAATTTCTCACAAAGCCAACACATGATGCGCTTGGAGCTACAATATAATCGCTACCTGAAAAGTCTTTGATGAATTTGGAACACACTTCTTTTGACTCATCCCAAAAGCCGGCATTGAATGCCGGTTGCCCGCAACAGGTTTGGTGGGTATTGTATTGAACAATGCATCCGGATTTCTCCAGCACTTTCACCATATTGAAAGCAGTTTGCGGGTAAAGCTGGTCAACAAAACACGGTATAAAAAGTTGTACGTTCATTTTTGATAATCAAAGGACTGTTATATTTTCTGAGCTATAAGTCATAAAAAATATTAAATCCAATAGTATGAAGTCTGTCTTTTTCAAGACCGATCTTATAATAAGCTCCAGCGGTAAGGCCATGTCCATGCCAACTTTCATTGGCAGATCCAAACCGAAAGCCTGCCCTGAATAAAGGCCCATAAGAGGAGCCATCATAATCTGAATAGCTGCTTCCGGAAATGCTGACTTTATTGTAACCAAAACCTGCACCAAAATATCCGCCAAATGACCTGTCGTTTTCTTTGGTTGACTTGCAGCCAATATTATAATCAATCACCAGCGGAATATCATAAGAAAAGAGTATTCCTGCATCATTACCGTCCGTATTTGAAACCAGCCCGATGCCGATGCCCACAGGGGCGCCAATACTTAAAGAGCTGTTTTCATTTTCAACAAAATTATATCTGGGGAAATAGGTCAGATTAGTTTGTTCAAGCCCAAAGCTTTCATATCCACCGTTTGCATAGTGAAGTGTGCCTTGTAAAACTGAAATGGTTGGTCCAAAACTATGCATCAGGCTCTGCGCAGATATTTTCATGCCGGCTGATAAAATTAAAAAAAATACAATTAAAGGTTTTTTCACAAAATGTAGTTTAATGATTAAAAATAACCGATTTTACAATTGCATATTCATCATCTTTAAAGCTGTTATTGCCGCTTCCTCTCCCTTGTGTCCATGCTTGCCACCGATCCTTTCATCTGCTTGCTGCTGATTGTCTACAGTTAGCACGCCAAAAATAGTTGGCACCGGCAGCATTAGATTGAGCTGAACAACACCATCTGTAACTGCTTTGCAAACATAATCAAAATGAGGTGTGTCTCCACGTAAGACACAACCCAATGCAATAAAAGCATCAGGCTTTTTTTTCTTTGACTTTTTATTTCTCTCCCAATAATTTTTTATTGCAAAAGGAATTTCAAACGCACCAGGTACGTTGATCACCTTTAGATTTTTCACCCTGTATTCGATTAGTTTTTTTCTGCATCCATCTTCCAGGGCACTCACGATTTTTTCGTTCCATTCGGTGCGCACAATAACAACACAGGCATCCTGTGAATTCAGAATGCCTGTTCTTTGTAATAATTTGCTGTTGCTAATTTCTGCCATAATTAGTTATAGATACAAGGAACAGGGAACAAGGAGCGAGACTTGTGTGCTGGAATCTAAAAATATCTGAACTCATCTTGTGTCTTGTATCTTGTTCCTTGTGCTCGCTTCTTTATTTCGTTACTCCCAGCCTCGCTAAATACTTGTCAATATCGGCACCTCTTTGGGTAGTCGGATATTTATCTTTGATTGCCTGGTACATTTCTATCGCTTCTTTAGTCTTGCCCATGCTTTCATATAAATACCCTGCTCGGAATAAATATTCCGGCGAAAGCACTTCATCTTTTTCAAACAATGTTCCTGCTTTCTTATATTCATCTACGGCATCTTCTTTTTTATTTTGCTCGGAATAAGCGTCGCCAAGCAGCCCGTAAGCCCTTGCCTGTAATTGCTCTGCGGATGTAGAAAAATCTTTGAGATATTTAACGGCGTTACTGTAATCGCCTAATTTAAGGTAACAGCTACCAGCATAAAACGATGCAAGGTTGGCAGCCTTGGTGCCACCATATTTCGCAACGATTTTAGCAAAGCCTGCATTGATATTGTCTCCGTTCAATGCCAGTTTCACTGAATCCAGGCGGTAATATTCTTCTGCATGGTACATGGCTTCCATGGCCTTTTTTTCG
>Ga0302280_1001347_pt1 | contig 20343 bp, 16 predicted proteins | sample III_Fen_E1_1_FD_198771 | JGI IMG/M metagenome (GOLD analysis project Ga0302280, IMG submission 198771) | Peat permafrost microbial communities from Stordalen Mire near Abisko, Sweden - III_Fen_E1_1 | ecosystem: Environmental > Terrestrial > Soil > Wetlands > Permafrost | place: Sweden: Abisko... | reverse complement strand
CTCATGCCAGCCCCGCAAAGCGAACCGGCGCCATGGGCAGGATATACTTCCACGCTGTCAGGTATATCAACGAGTTTGTTCTTTACACTGTCGTACAGTTTTTCGGCAAGTTTGTGTTTTTCCTCTTCCCCAAGCAGATCGGGCCTGCCAAGTGAGCCAATAAACAGGAAGTCACCCGAAAAGAGTGCTATTGGAGTATGGTTTTCGGATAAAAGGAAAGAAATATGCTCTGGGGTATGTCCGGGAGTATGCAGAACCTTAAGCGATACGCTGCCAAGGTTAATGACGCCACCATCGAAAGCTTCAGTATGTGGGAAACTGTACTCATATTTTTCCCCGTCGTCATAAGCAGATAAGACAAGCTCCGCTCCGGTTTTGTCAGCCAGCGCCTTAGCCCCGGATGCGAAATCGGCATGGATATGGGTTTCAAGAATATACTTTATCTTTAACTTGTTTTTCGCGGCATAGTCGATATAGGTATTTATATCCCTTTCCGGGTCGATGATAGCAATGATAGCTTCTTTTTCATCCCCCACTGCATACGAGTAATGAGATAAACCTTTTGCTTCGAATTTCTGTAACAGCATTTTTACTTAATTTTGTTTTGTAAATCAGGACAAATTTCCGAATTTTTATCCTGAAAAGCATATTTGTATAATTAATAATTAATAAACCGGATGAATACACAAACTACCGCCGTTACACAGGACGAACATACTACCTGGCTCGAAGAATTGAGGTTTTGGTCAAATGAACTGAACTTTTATGAAAAAGTGCTTTTACAGCTTATTGGCTTTCCCCGCGTGGAAGAACATGCCGATGAACTGGAAAAATACGAAGACCGTTTTAAAGATATGCGTGACAGGCTTGAAGATATTGGGGATCATTTGAATAATACAAATGCGGATGATTTTACCCGTGAAAAGGTACGCGCCACAGAAAAGGACTTCAGGCAGCTGAAAGATGATTTTTATAAGTTTTCGGATAAGATCGATAAATAGGCATAGGCAGAGAAAAGTACAACAATGAGATATTTTAAGATAAGCTTATTTGCAATGGTGCTTTCGGGCCTATTGGGCTCATGCAGCAGTGGCAGCAACCAAACAGCTTCACAAAAAGCACGAAGCCAGGCTATGATGGCAATTTATGAGAAATATGATAAACTGACCAGTGATTTTATTATCAGCGATGCCACGAAGGCTGCAGTAGCTGCACAGGATGTTAAGAAGGCATTAGGGAATATTGATAGCAAATCCGTTTCGGCAGATGATATGAAGCCATGGAATGATTTAACGCAAAAGGCCAATCCTGAGCTGGACAGCATTATTCAATCAAAGGATATAAAACAACAGCGTATTCATTTTGCTATTCTTTCCCAGGCGATATACATAGCTTTAAAAGCTATTGGGATATCCGGACAAACCATTTATTACCAGCACTGCCCTATGTTCAACCAGGATCATGGCGGCTCCTACTGGCTTAGCAAACAGGAAGACATCAATAATCCCTATTTTGGCAATGACATGCTGAATTGCGGAGAAACGGTGGAATCTTTGAAATCTAAGTAAGGATTTTTGTGGTGGCCTGCCGAAAATTGTTTTTAGTAGCAAAAAAGTTGCAATCATTATTAAATTGTTATGGAAATTTATTATTTTTGAAAAAATTAAAACATAATATCATGAAGAAATTACTAATTGTTGCATTAGTAGCCGGTGCATTTATCTCCAACGGTTGCAAAAAAGCCAGTACGGATCCTACCGCCCCAGCACCTAATCCTTATGCAAGCATTACCGTGCCTACGGTTCAGGAAGCATTTGTGGGTGACATTACTGCTCAGTGGTGCGAATGGTGTGGCTTATGGGGCATCCCTACCTTCGAAAATGCCGTATCAGCCGATTCTACCCGTATCAGCGCGATTTCCATTCATGCATCTTCAAGTAGTGACTTGTTCTATAACCAGACTGCACAACAATTTTACAATTACTGGACTGCATCTTGCCCTTCTGCTCAAATATTTAACGGATGGCCAAATTTACAAAGTAATTGGTTTAATTACCAAACTAACGTTTCCGGGTTCCAGAACGCTGTTCAGTCAACAACCGCCTCTTCAGCTACCCCTGCCTGCGGCATTGGTATTTCCCAGTCCATTTCAGGAACTACAATGACAATAATGACCCGTACTAAGTTTTTTACTGCACAAAATGCCGGGCAGTATAATTTAGCTATTTATATAACTGAGGACAAAATTCCGGGCTCTCAAAACATTGAAAATGCCGCACATACCGGAATGGCTTACTTCAATATTATTTATAACCACATATTGAGAATGAGTGTTGCGGGAACTGATTATACCGGCATACAGCTTAACACAGGCGGTGGCGCTATAAACGCTAACCAGGAATTTGATAAAACCTTCACTGCCACACTTGGCTACAATTTTGCCTTTGGTGGTGTCAATTATTCCTGGACACCTGTAAACGCAAACCTGAATGTGGTAGCAGTAGTTTACCAGGTATCAAATGGCATGCCTGTAGCAGTATTAAACAGCCACACATTATACCATAATTAATATTTACTAATAATTTAGGCTCCTGAAAAGCTGCCTAAAATTGTTTAATTATATATGCCGGTGCTTTTTAATGAAAGCACCGGTTTTTTTATTAAAGGGACAAAATTTACGATTTCAAAAGTATATCTTTTGCCTGCTTTCCTTCATTAAAAACTAAATCCATAATGCTGAGGTCGGGGAGAAACCCAAGGCGGTCAGCGAAGGGCTGGGAATAAGGAGTGGTTAGTGTACAATCGTTAGTGGATAGGTGATAAGAAACCGTATTTCGGCAACTGATAAAAACCATCCCCTCGCATTCTGAGAGGAGTTTTATTTTGTCTTGGGGGAGATGCAAAAAGCGGCAGATGAGTCTTAACAACTGCAAATTATAATCAAACAGTAATGGTAGTTCCTGCAAAAAAACGTCTTTAAATTCATCTTTATAATATTCAAAAAAAGCTGAACGCCCGTATGCCGACTGAATACTGTGCCAATGCTCTTTTTGCCATGGACGGCTAAAGTCTATTTGCACTTCAATAACAGGCAGTAGGGTTTTTCCTTGTTTTAAAGGAATAGATAAGTTAAGCGGACCATTCGCGGTGGCTATAGTGCAGCGGTTGCGATATGAACGTTTAACATATCGTTCTTGATCATCAATTATTACTTTTTCAGCCGCAAAGAAATGTTTCCAATAAGGAATTGGGGGTAGGAACTGGGTTTCAAGCAGAATATTCATTAAGTGCAAATGTTAGAAAAATTAAGAATTAAAACCGATAACCGCCAAAATTTGTCTTTGGGAATTATTCAGAAAAGCGGTAAATTTGATAGGGAAATTTGCAATTTAATAATATTATTATGCTTCGCTTAAGATCAATATTCTCAATCTTTGCATTGTTCGCAATATGCGGATCAGTGCAGGCCGGAGGTTTTGTGGCATACAGTACTGCTAAGGTATTCGATATCCCGGGTGATACTGCTTATCTTGAAGTGGACATTAAGGTGCCTGCTAACTCTTTAAAGTTTTTACTCTCTAATCTAAAAGATTACAGCGCAAAAATTAACGTATACATTGGCATCTATCAAAATGATAAAGCAGTATATGCGGATAAATATATCTTAAATAGCCCGGCTGTTGAAAATAAGCTGAATAATAATTTTAATATATTGGATGCAAAGCGTGTAAAACTCTTACCTGGTGCTTATTCACTCGAACTTTTCCTGCAGGATGGCAATGATACTACGCAGCATGCTTTTATGCGTAAAGCCATAGCAATGCCTTCGCCAAACAACAACATCCATTTTTCGGATATTGTCATGCTTGATTCGGTATATCCGGCCAAAGAAAATAGTGTTTTTACCCGGTTTAATTATAATCTTCTCCCGGCCGTTTTGGATTTTATTCCACCCCAGAGCAATAACCTGTTTTTTTATACTGAGATATATAATTCCCTGTCATATACCAAAAATGGCATGGTGCAGGTACGTTATTCAATTATGGCAAATAACAAACCGGGAATTAATGAGGCCGCAGATAGCTTTATTCATGCATACAACCATATAAAAACCAAGTCTGCGGGAGATGTTATTTACCTCTTTGACGGCATTGACGTTAAAAATCTTCCATCGGGCGAATATTTTCTTCAGCTCCAGGTATTAAATGACAGCCAAAAGGTTATAGCGTATCAGATTATGCCATTCGTAAGAAGGAATAACGGGATGTTAAATGCACGCAATCTTTCCCATTCTTTTGTAGATTCACTAGGCTATAAATATATTATCGATTATTATAAATACCTCTACGCTGATGAGACTGCAGATGAAAATGATGGTTATTACCTCCTGCAGGCAAAAAAGGATACCATTGGGATTAAAGCCTGGTTCTATCAGTACTGGAAGACGAGGAACCCTCAAAGCCCTTACCAGGCATATAAAGATTATAACAAGCTGGTAGCCTATTGCCAGGAAAACTTTAAATCGCCTGTAAGCCCCGGGTATAAAAGCGATATGGGTAGGATATGCCTCAGGTATGGAATCCCAGACCATATTGTGACATCCGAACAGGAGCCTGTTGCCTATGAATACCAGATATGGCGGTACGATTTCGCACGCAGGCAAACCAATATACATTTCGTATTCTATAACCCTACCCAGGTTCCGTATGATTACGTCCTTTTAAATTCAGACGCTATTGGCGAATCTAAAAACCCAAAATGGAAGGAATTCATCTACAGGCGCACCAATACTGACACAGACCTCGACCATGATACTATGCCAAAAGGCGTAGGGAATCAGTTGGACAATCTGATGAAGGAATAGGAAGGTAAAACCTAAGCGATCCTGCTTTAACATTTTGTTTTGGTTTCTGCAATCTGAAATCCCTTATCTTTGCAGTAAATTGACAATTACGCATGTATAAGAATATTGAGGGTGAGCTGCTTGAAAGGCTTACTGAAAAAGCTTCACAGGCATCTTTCAAAAAAATAATACCCGGCGAAAACTATATCCCGTCTACCGGAAAAGTGGTTGATGCGGAAGATCTCCTTTGGGGGGTAGATGCCGTACTCGATGGATGGCTTACTGCGGGCAGGTTCTCATTGCAATTTGAACGGAAATTTGCTAAATATTTCGGCTCCAAAATTTCTGTCCTTGTAAACTCCGGTTCTTCAGCGAATTTAGTTGCGTTTTCTTCATTAACTTCTTCAAAATTAGGTGACAGGGCATTGAAAGCAGGAGATGAGGTCATCACCGTTGCCGCAGGTTTTCCTACTACCATCAACCCAATGATAATGTATGGCTGCGTACCCGTTTTCCTTGATATCGACATCCCTACGTATGATTTTAAGGTAGAGCAGCTTGAAGATGCCATTACCCCGAAAACCAAAGCCATCATGATGGCGCATACACTTGGTAACCCATTTAACCTGAATGCCGTAATGGAAGTTGCTAAGCGCCATAACCTGTGGGTGATAGAAGATAACTGCGATGCCCTCGGCGCTACCTACAACGGCCAAAAAACAGGCACTTTCGGGAGCATGGCCACCGTATCGTTTTACCCTGCCCACCATATCACGATGGGGGAGGGGGGCGCGGTGCTCATCAACGACTTAAAGTTTAAGGTGATAGCCGAAAGTTTCCGCGACTGGGGACGCGACTGCTACTGCGCGCCCGGCGCTGAAAACACCTGCAACAAACGCTTTGACTGGGACCTCGGCACGCTGCCACATGGCTACGACCATAAATATACGTATTCACAGATCGGATTTAACCTGAAAGTAACAGATACACAGGCTGCCATAGGCCTGAGCCAGCTAAACAAAGCCGATGCTTTCGTAGCAAAACGCAGGCAAAACCATGCCTTGCTTTACCAGAAAATGAAAACCCTGGAAGAGCATTTTATACTCCCCGAGGCTACTCCAAATTCCGAGCCATCGTGGTTTGGCTTTCTGCTTACCCTCAGGGATGAGAAGATAGACAGGGCCGACCTTACCCGCTTCCTCGAAGCTGAAAAAGTAGGCACCCGCCTTTTGTTTGGCGGCAACCTTACCCGCCAGCCTGCTTACCAAAACACCAACTATCGCACCATAGGCAACCTCGAAAATACAGATAAAGTGATGAACCAATCTTTCTGGCTGGGTATATGGCCGGGCCTCGAAGAGGAGCATTTTGACTACATGGTGGATAAGCTGGGCCAGTATTTTAAGGACTTGTAATAACGCAGGAGGAATCATTTTTCAGCCATTGTCGTTTTTTGAATAAGAAATTTTCGTAATTTCGCCCTCCATTTATACGGTGAATGTAGCTCAGTTGGTTAGAGCACTAGATTGTGGTTCTAGGGGTCGTGGGTTCAAGCCCCATCTTTCACCCGGGTTTCTAAAGGCGGAGTAATTTCCGCCTTTTTTGGTTAGAAATATTACGCGGCTTAGGCCATTTCCTTTTGTCATTTTTACAAAATCTGGTATGTTTTATTATACTGTTTTCATTCTAACTTTACCGTTTTATACTGCATAATAGTGAACTTTTTTAAAGTTAAGTGATTGATTAAAAGAATACTTAGCAGAAATTCATACTAAAATAGTATAAAGTAGTATGCACAGGCCTCCGGAAAATTACGCGGGTTAGTTCCAATAATTGTGCAGCGGCTTGAGGTTTATTTTTCATAGAGCTAAGATACGCATTCTTTCCTATATCTCCAAATGAAAGAACATTCAATTCTGCTAATTCGAAAATTCATAATTATTTTCCCTACCTTTGGTTTACCATCGAACTAAAAATACTCACCGGCTATGAAACGGCTATGTTTTGCCCTTTTATTTTTCACCGTCTTTGTTTTTCCGAAACAAAGCAATGCACAGACAGGCAACTGGCAGTGGGTGGATTCTATAAGCTCTTCTTTCACAACCCCTACTTATAATAGCTCTTTCCTTGATAGCACAGGAAACACTTTTATAGTTAGTTGCTATTCAACGGCCATTTCTTGTCAAAAAATAAGTCCTGCTGGAACCCGTTTATCGACTAGGCTTGCTTTCTGCCCTAATCCTATTTCATCTATTATGAACAACAGTGGAAGGGTATATGTCATTGGAAGCCTGGATAGCGGCTGGAATAATTTTGGGACAGATAGCATACTTGCCAAAAACTGGAATTTATATTACCTGGCCTGTTTTGACACTTCCGGCAATTTTCACTGGGCGAAAACAATAGGTACCGGGGGTACTGATTTTGATATCCCAACAATTACTTTAGATGGAAATGGTGGTATTGACTTGGTTGGCCTGGTTGATGACAACCACGGAAGTAGCATAGGCAATTATATTTATTTTGGTAAGGATAGTATCTATTATAATAATAACAGTTATGATTATAACTCATATATCGCTCACTTCGAGACTTCAGGTAATTATAAATGGGCTAAAATAGTAGAGGATGATGAAAAATCTTCCGCTTATGGTTTTGGGCCTTATACACCAGGTATCCTGGTTGATAGCTCAGGTAATACAGTTGTTAGTGTGCAATATGTTGACTCTTACGGTTCGGAATCTTTGGGTTCAATAGTCCGGTATAATAATAATGGTAAAGTTTTATGGACTATTAACGAAGATTTTGGCCAAGGTTATAATTATTGAAGTAATTATTCTAATTATCCTGAAGGTATTGTGAATATGACTAATGATGCCGCTGGAAATTTATATTTCGTTTTTCAATATGATGCAGATTATGGGATGTATTTTGAAAGTACGTACCTGAGCGGAGATGCTAATAGTTCCAATGCCCCAGTCGAAATTGGTATAATTAAATGTGATAAAAATAGTAATGTAAAGTGGGCGGACAAAACTGATGATAATGAGAGCGTTTTAAGCGCTTTAAGTGCCGATAACTCAGGGAACCTATATTTTACCGGCAATGCATCGTATTATCCTTATTATTATCCTTATTATGATGATACCATGTTTGGCAAGCAAGTAAATTACGGTAGTTCCTTTTTATTTAAACTAAATTCATCGGGAAAAACTGTTTGGGTGCAAACCTCTTCTGATAGTGGCAGCAATGACGCCTTCCATAATTTAATGCTGGACAAACAAGGTAACCCTTATGTTACCGGTTCATTTTATTCTATAGATGTTTTTGGTGGAGATACAGTGCACAGCTACGGTAGCCAATTTGGTTATTACGACCAGGACATTTTTGTAGCGAAGTTTGATACAGGAGGTTCTGTTCAATGGGTTATTAGTGCGGGAGGATTGGGAAATGATAACGGTTACTGGTTTCTTTCTAATAACTTAGGCAATATCAGGCTTATCGGGTATGTGGATTCTAATAGTTCATATTTTGGCGCCAATACACTTTCTGATTCCGGCGGCGGGTATTTCCTTGCGGATATTGCTGAATGTAACCCGCCAGGTGCTAAAATAACTGTTAAATCAACTTGCAGCAAAAAAAACGTTAATATACTTATTGCACCCAAAGATTCGGGATGCACTTATCAGTGGTTCAGAAACGATAGTTTACTTGTTGGCGCTACTGCTGATACATTTTTATTAGCCATCAATGGAATATATAAGGTAATAGTAAGTAACGGCAGGTGTTCTGCCGCAGGCATTTTAAACTCTGCCGATATTTTTAATTTTACAGTTCAATGCCCTCCCCATTTATTATTGATCGCAGATTCTGTTAGCGGTTATTACTGCCAGTGGTTTCGCAATGATTCCGCAGTTGCCGGGACAACCCAATTTTCATATACCCCAAAAATACCAGGCAGATATGCTCCAAAATATACTAATAGTTGTGGTGATACGATTTTACTTCCTTCAAAATATGTATATCCTTTTGATTCAGCTTATATTCGTGGACCCAATTGCTATACTGATAGCGCTGAACTATATGCCTTCCCGAATGACACTAACCTTTTTTATCAGTGGTATTTTAACGGCGGGTCAATTGGGGGCGCTAATAGCAGTTCATATTTGGCAAAGAATTACGGCACGTATTCGATATATATTTGGGACAAAAATGGTTGTGGTTTATATTCTGGTAAATTTTTTAACATCAATTTATCTGATCCAGCAGTCACTTACAATAACAATGAATGTTCCCCTCTTTTTACCGCCAGTCCCGGATTTACCTACCAATGGTTTAAAAATGATACTGCCATATCGGGGGCTACCGACCAAACATTTTTTCCGAAATTCCCTGGCAAGTACGCTGTTTTATTTACCAATAATTGCGGTGATACCGCCATGTCTTCTGTGCATAATATTAAATTGCAATACATTGATACAGCTATTTTAACCTATATGGGGGATACGGTCTTCTGCAATGGCGATGAACTGGTATTGCATGCAAACCAGGGATATAATTATACCTATAACTGGCAAGTAGATGGTTTAAATAGCTATAGCGGTAAATCTTCTGTTTACGATGCGACGTATACGGCGCGTATTTGTGTAATAGTTAACTCTTCGCCGAGTTGCAGTAAAAAATCAGCCTACGTAAATATTACAACCCACGGCTATGTGCCAAATGCAGCGTTCACTTATAATAATGACAGTTGTGCATCTGCGCCTGTTCTAACTGCAGATTCTGTACAAGGCTGTTCTTACCTGTGGTACAGAAATGACACTGCTCTATCTGGAGATACAGGTATTGACTACATACCGCGTATATCCGGTAACTACTCTGTGCAATTAACAAATTCTACTGGCTGCTCCGCTATGTCCTCAATCAGCAATATCCTGGTAGGTGGCATTGTTCCAGTCTCAATTATACCTTCCGGCAATGCCTCTTTCTGCATTGGTGACAGTATCATTCTCCGGGCCACAGCCGATACTAATTTTGCTTACCAATGGCTCCGGAATAATATCGCAATCCATGGCGCTACAGGATCAACTTTTATAGCAAGAGATTCAGGAAATTATAATGTTAAAACGGATGAGGGTTCTGGCTGCATTTATAAATCCACACCTGTTCGTGTTTCAATTTCATTGCCTCCCAAGGCCATTTTTACATATAATAATGATAGTTTCTCCCCTGTACTAAAAGCTGATTCTGTGGACGGATGTACTTACCAGTGGTATAGCAGTGGTTCTGCACTTTCCGGGGATACGGGGATAAGTTATAATGTTACAAATCCGGGTAATTATTCCGTGCAGGTAACTAATCCCATCGGGTGCGTGAATATGTCGGCTTCTCAGAATATTTCAGATTATGCAATAGGGCATATAGCTATTTTGACTTTTGGCATCCCTGCATTTTGCCAGGGAGACAGCGCTATTTTATTATCATCAGATAGTAATAACTACACCTATACCTACCAGTGGCTGAAAAGCAATAAGGACATCCCCGGCGCTACGGCATACTCTTATACTACTTATGATTCAGGCCGGTATAGTGTAAATATTACCAATAATTATGGTTGCAGTAAAGTAGCGGGCCCCATTTCTGTTGTCGTTTACCCCCTGCCTCCTGTGCCGGTTATCAGCCAAAATGGCGATACGCTTATTTCAAGTTCGGTAACAGGCAATCAGTGGTACCTCGACAGCAACCTCATTTTGGGCGTTACCTTTCACAAATATATAGATCTGGTATCAGGTTCATATACAGTTACTACAACTGATACGAATGGTTGCAGCGCCACTTCCGTGCCATACAATTATATGTATTCCGGTATTGAAAAAGATAATTCGTTTGCCGGTGGCATATACATCTACCCCAACCCAGCCCAATCCACATTCAATATCCAAATCCGGGGGAACAACCTGCAGCAATGGGAGGTTAGCCTTTCTGATATTTTGGGGCATGGTATCGCTTCATTTACCACAGGTAAAAGTGAATTTACCATCAATGCGAATGACTATAACATGAGGAGTGGGGTATATCTGCTCACTATACATTCAGGGAGCAATGTATTCAATGCTAAACTGGTAGTAGAGTAGAAATGCTAAGAGAAATAAGCTGTAAACTTTTACTTAAACCTAAGGCTTGTGGTAGCGCTGTCGGTGCCCAGGTTTTTCACAAGGGTGCCGCCGGGCAGCAGTTTTACTACGTCCGTGCAGCGGGATGAAAATACACCGGCGCCATTGGTTATATTAGTATAGTTTGCGGTTTTTTGTGTCACGCCGATGGAAGGGTTGTTAACGTCGATATAGTTAAACAATTGCTGGCCGGCAGCCTGTGCCGATACATAAAATGAATCAATATGCCTGTAAACCGTTGTATCTAAAGCGATATGGCTGCCCAGGAAATTATAAAAAATGGCTCCCGTTATACCTTCCAGGCCAACGGCGGATGGGTCTTCATTGCTAAATATAGGATAGTCCAGTTCTATATGTTTGGCGCTTTGGTGGTTGGCATTTTTTGTTTCGGTGTAGAATATCTCAAACGTGAGGTTATAGGTCACAGCATTGGCAGCCGGGATAAATTCTATTAACAATGTGCCTAAAGACCTTGTAAAATCTATATTGCTGTTAGCCGGCGGGTATTTAAAGGGAGCTACGCTTTGCACTATAGAGGTAGATGAACTATCTTTGTTTCCTGTAGTAATATCTTTTACAAGCAAAATGTAGGTGGCATTTGGATCAATCCGGAAGCCCGGCGGGGTGCGCCAGAGATATTGGAAAGGGTTGGAAAACAGGCCCTGGTTTTTAGGGATACTATCAATTTTAATTAAAGTATAATTATGGGTACTCGAGCCGTCTATGGCCTGTAGCGTTACAAGCATTGAATCACTTATATTGGTAGTATCAGGGTTGCCTGCAAGTGTATTGGCATTGGTGTTGCCGGTGTTTTGGAAGGCTTTATTTATTTTAATATACTGTATAGCGTTGTATTGTGCAGTGTCATTCCGCGAACCATTGTCCATCAGCCCATAAATAACATCAATTTGCTTATAGGGCGCATTGAATGGAAAGTCTGTTTTACAGCTATTTAGCAGTAATAAAGCGAAGAAGATATAAAAGCAGTGACGAAACATATTCAGGAATAACGGGTATTATTTATACTTTTGTTGATTGTAATAAGTGTATGAAGTATCTATTAACGGTATTAATTTATTTTTCGTGGTTTCAAATGTACGCCCAAACCGCGAAAAAAGCAGATTTTCCGCAAAAAGTTTTTTATTCGGATTTTAGCGAAGCCGATAAAAGCCTGTGGCCATTGAAAAACAACCAGGTATATTTCCTTTTTATTGACCAGGGAAATTATCTTGTCAAATGCCTTACCGACGATAAAAAAGCCTATTTGTTTCCGAAATGGACAAATACGCTCACTGATTTCAGGGTATCGGCCACCGTGAAGATAAATCGTACCAAGGCCGGCCAAAGTACTATAGGCATTGCCATAGACATGCAGGATAAGCAGCAGGGTGGTTTTATTGTCGAAATAAATGAGAAAAAGGAATACCGCGTATGTACGGTAGAAGGCAGCGCCCACAAATACCTCACAAAAGGCAAAAAAGATGGTTGGCTGCCTGCAAAGGGACTGAATAAAACGGGGAAAGACAATACGATAGATATTACTCAAAAAGATGGAAGGATAAAGATCCTGTTCAATGGGCAGCCGGTTCCAGGTTTTAGCTGCAAAGGAATAAATACCGGGAATGCCGGTTTCTATATAAGTAATGGACTGAATGCGTCCATTACATATTTTGGGGTTTATGGCGCTGCCGGCGCTCTATCGATGGATTCTTCCCTTGCAAAAAAAGCAATAATTGCAAAGCCAAAAGATTCTTCAGCAGCAAGCATAGCAGAACCAAAAACAACAGATTCAGCTAAAATAACCCCGAATAACCCCGAAGAAGCAAGTTCTTCTGATATCAATACCCTTGCTGCTTCTATTGCCGACTGCCGGAAATCCAATAAAGACCTGATGGCCAAATATGAAAGCATGCGACTGCAACTAAATGAATCTGAGCAGGAAAAAGACAAACTCCAGGGCTTCATAAAAAACAACCTTGATGTGAAACTGCAAAAGGAAAACGAAGAAACAAAGGAGCAAAATGAAAAGCTAAAACACAGCAATGATTCCCTGGTACAGGAAAATACGGATCTGAAAAGTTTTAAGAAAAATATAGCTACTGCAAAAGACGGCGATGTAATAACCGTCCTGTCTGAAAACCTGACCAAAGAAAAAGCAAAGAATGAAGAGTTGTTGGCAAAAATAAAAAAACTACAGGCTGATGGCGCCTCTGCCGCCAAAAAACCTAAACCAAAACCCAAGCCTAAGCCAGCACAGCCTGCTGCAATTGCTCCGGGTAATTAACAAAACGAATGCCTACGCATCCTTTTTTTAGCGAACTTTGTTGTAAAATGATAACCCGTTTTTTTGACTTACGGCTGATGACTTTTAACTTATGACTACACGTATGGAAAAGAATTATAAAAAAATAACCACCAATGTATTGCAGGAAATGAAAGACCGTGGCGAAAAAATTGCCATGCTTACCGCCTACGATTATACCTTAGCCAAAATAGTAGATCATGCAGGCATTGACGTAATACTGGTTGGCGATTCTGCATCCAATGTGATGGCGGGGCATGAAACTACACTGCCCATTACGCTCGATCAAATGATATACCATGCATCCTCAGTAGTACGTGCTGTAGAGCGTGCATTAGTGATTGTTGACCTGCCTTTTGGTTCGTACCAGGGCAATTCTAAAATAGCCCTTGAATCCACTATCCGCATCATGAAAGAATCTGGGGCGCACGGTGTAAAACTGGAAGGCGGCAAAGCTGTAAAAGAATCGGTAGAACGGATTATATCTGCGGGCGTACCTGTGATGGGGCATTTGGGGCTTACCCCTCAGTCTATTTATAAATTTGGCACTTATAATGTCCGGGCAAAAGAGGAAGCAGAAGCGGCGCAATTGGTTGAGGACGCAAAATTGCTTGAACAGATCGGTTGTTTTTCTATAGTTTTTGAAAAGATACCTGCCTCTGTGGCAAAAACAGCCACAGAAGCGCTCCATATTCCAACTATAGGCATCGGGGCTGGCCCGCATACAGACGGACAAGTGCTGGTACTGCACGATATGCTGGGCCTAACAACTGAATTTAGCCCGCGTTTCCTGCGAAGGTATTTAAACCTTGCCGAAGAAATTACCGGCGGTGTGCAGCAGTATATTAAAGACGTAAAAGCTATTGATTTTCCTAATGAAAAGGAGCAATATTAAGGGGAAATGCTCAATGTTAAATGATAAATGCTCAATGAGCTTGAATTTTTATCATTGAACTTTTATCATTTATAATTTAACATTACTGAAAAGATGCTTACTGAAAAAGACATAATTTTTGAAGATAACCATATCATCATTGTTCAAAAGCAGGCTAATATACCAGTGCAGGGCGATGAATCCGGTGACCTGTCACTTTTTGAGATGGTGCAGGAGTTTATCAAGCACAAATATAAGAAACCCGGTGCTGTATATCTTGGCCTGGTACATCGTCTCGACCGCCCCGTAAGTGGCCTGATGATGTTTGCCAAAACAAGTAAAGCCGCTTCCCGCCTTAGCGAAATGTTCAGGGAGCGGGAGATAGAAAAAACCTATCTTGCCTTAGTGGGCAAGCGCCCACAACAACTAGAGGCTACACTGAAAGACTATATCTGGAAAGACAAAGCTGCCAACCATGCCTATTGTTATAGTAAAGCCAAGAACGGAAGCAAACTTGCCGAACTAAGTTATAAAGTATTGCAGGAAGTAAACCAGAATATCCTCCTGGAAGTAAAACCCGTTACGGGCCGCAGCCACCAGATACGAGCACAGCTTGCCAATATGGGTTGCCCGATCATTGGCGACGCTAAATACGGCTCTAAATTACCTATGGATGAAGGCGAAGGCATTTGCCTTGTAGCCCGCAGGCTTAAATTTATACATCCGGTAAAAAAACAGCCTATAGAAATAGTAAGCCGCACCCCGGAAGGCAGGTATTGGAAGAAATTTAATTTTCAAACTATCTGAGCCATCAAATTTCTGTTCAGTCTTTTTTCGTTTTTTAACCGTATTTTCGCTTTGATTTTTTAGCACAAATAATTACAAATAATGGGTACAAATTTATTCATAGAGACAATAGGGTACGTACTTCCAGCGCTGGTCGTTTTTATAACTGTTTATTTTATGCTGAGCAAGTATTTTGAAAATGAACAAAGGCGGCGAATGCATGAGATCAAAAGCGAAAGCCTGAAACTTACCCTGCCTATTAGATTACAGGCGTATGAAAGGCTTGCCCTGCTCATGGAAAGGCTCACAGTAAACAACCTGGTATTGCGCGTAAAAAGAAGTGGGATGAGCGCCCAGGAATTGCAGGGTGGCCTCCTCACTGAGATACGCCTTGAGTTTGAGCACAATCTCTCACAGCAAATATATGTTACCCATGAAACCTGGCAGATGGTGAACAATGCCAAAGACGAACTTGTAAGGCTAATAAATGCATCAGCAAGTACTTTGGTTGATGGCGCAGATGGGCTGGCCCTCACCAAAACCATTTTTGAAATGGCTATGAAAATGGAAATTCAACCTACTTACAGGGCGCTGCTTTATATTAACAAAGAGGCCCAGGAATTATTCTGAGGATGAGTTATTAGGTTATTGAGTTAGCAAGTTATTAGGGCACCCCCCAATAACCCGATAACCTAATGACTAAGTAACTATATAACTAACAAGAAGTGGATAATAAGAAATATACTACCGACTCCGGCATAAAAATAAACCGGATATATCGTGACTTCATACCTGTGAATGAAGATGCCGGAGAATTTCCTTACACCAGGGGTGTACACTCCTCAATGTACAGAGATAAGCTATGGACAATGCGGCAGTATGCCGGTTTTTCTACGGCTGAAGAATCGAATAAGAGATACCATTATCTTTTAAACCAGGGGACAAATGGCCTTTCTGTGGCTTTTGATCTGCCTACCCAGATCGGGTATGATTCTGATCACCCTTTTTCTGAAGGAGAAGTAGGCAAAGTAGGAGTCGCAATAGACTCTTTGAAAGACATGGAAACCCTTTTCAGCGGTATCACCCTTGAAAAAATAACAACGTCCATGACCATTAATGCCACGGCTTCTATACTGCTTGCCATGTATATTGCGCTTGCTAAAAAACAAGGCGCCAACCTGAAAAATATTTCCGGGACAGTACAGAATGATATATTGAAAGAATACGCTGCACGGGGTACCTATATATATCCGCCCAAACAATCTATGCGTATCATCACTGATGTGTTTGATTATTGCAGCAAAGAATTGCCAAAATGGAATACTATTTCTATCTCAGGCTATCATATCCGCGAAGCCGGCTCTACTGCTACACAGGAATTGGCTTTTACAATTGCAAATGGCAAAGCCTATGTGCAGGCGGCACTGACGGCCGGCCTGGACATTAATGTTTTCGGGCAAAGGCTGTCATTCTTTTTCAATGCACACAATAATTTCTTCGAGGAGATAGCAAAGTTCCGGGCTGCCCGCAGGATGTGGGCAAAAATAATGCATGAAATGGGTGCTACCGAACCCAAAGCGCAAATGTTACGCTTCCATACACAAACAGGCGGCTCTACCTTAACTGCCCAGCAGCCTTTAAATAATGTTACCCGCGTTACTCTTCAGGCGCTTGCTGCCGTACTTGGCGGCACACAATCTCTCCATACTAATGGCTACGATGAAGCTATTTCACTGCCTACAGAAGAGGCTGCTCAACTTGCTCTGAGAACCCAGCAAATAATTGGTTACGAAAGCGGTGTGGTGGATACTGCCGACCCTCTTGGCGGTTCTTTTTTTATTGAAAGCCTTACTAATGATATAGAGGCCGCAGCCTTACTATATATAGAAGCAATAGATGCAATGGGCGGTTCGGTGGGAGCCATCGAAGAAGGGTTTATGCAAAATGAAATCGCAAAGTCCGCATACCAGTACCAGGAGGATATAGAGAGCGGCGATAAAATAATTGTAGGCGTCAATAAATATCAAAAAGAAAACGAAGTTGCTATAAAACCATTCAGGATCGATGATTCTATAAGGCAACTTCAAACCAATAAATTGATAAGGTTAAAAAAGGAACGCAACAATGATCTTGTCTTCTTATCCCTCCAAAAAATAAAGTCGGCTGCCATGGGAAATGACAACCTGATGCCGCATATTGTTGACGCAGTAGAAGCCTATTGTACTTTAGGGGAAATTGCGGATGCTATGCGTGATGTTTTCGGAGAGTTCAAGAGCGGAAATTGATTGTTTTTTCCTTATCAGAATCACTTTAAATGCCCTTTCTTTTTGTAAGTAATTCAATTATATGAAGATATTAATAATGGCAATTTTACGCCCTTGTAAAGATTTATTAGCCAATACTTTATAAATTAATTAATTTTTTCTTAATATTTTTTTAATAATGCTATTGTTATCCAAAAAATAGATATAAATTGTAAGCCTTTTAGAGAGTATAATTTTGCCAGTGGAAATTTAATTTCACCTGTAAAAAAAATTAAAAATTCGATAGAGAAAATTTTTTTTTGTGTGATAATTTTATAGAATTTTACCGGTCTATTATGACCCCTGAAAAACTCAACATAGAACACCCCCTGCCAGCAAAGATGAATGGAAATTGCGAAGAAGTTTGGTGCAATTGTCTAAACATAATCAGGGACAATGTAAACCTTCAAAGTTTCAAAACCTGGTTCGAACCTATAAAGGCTGTGCGCCTCGAAGGCAAGATACTTACTATACAAGTTCCGAGTTTATTTTTTTACGAATGGCTCGAAGAGCACTATGTAAGCCTCCTGAAAAAAATCATAAAAAAGGAACTTGGGCCGGGCGCCAAACTTGAGTACAATATAATAGTAGAAAATACATCAGGGGGGAATAAAGGACATACTATAAATGTACCCACCAAAAATGTGAATGGTGATGAGGACCTGGAAATAGCCATGCCGCATAATATTGCTTCGGCTATTAAGAACCCTTTTATCATTCCGGGGATAAAGCGTATTAATATTGACTCGCAATTAAACCCCAATTTAAATTTTGAGAATTTCATTGAAGGCGAGTGCAACCGGCTTGCACGTTCAGCCGGTCTTGCGGTAGCTTCACGCCCTGGCGGTACTTCATTCAACCCGCTTTTTGTATATGGCGGTGTAGGTTTAGGTAAAACCCACCTTCTGCAGGCAATAGGTACACAAATAAAATCTAATCTCAAAAACAAGGCTGTGTTGTATGTTTCCTCGGAGAAATTTACCAACCAGTTTATGGAAGCGCTGAAAAGTAATTCTGTAAATGATTTTATCAATTTCTACCAGCTTATAGATGTATTGATTCTTGACGATGTACAGTTCCTCGGCAATAAAGAAAGGACACAGGATATATTTTTTCACATATTCAATCATCTTCACCAGAACGGCAAACAATTAATTCTTAGTTCAGACAGGCCGCCAAAAGACCTGATGGGGATGGAGGAAAGGTTATTGAGCCGGTTTAAGTGGGGGCTTTCAGCAGATTTGCAGGCACCCGATTTTGAAACAAGGGTAGCCATACTCCACCAAAAAATGTATTCCGACGGTATCGAGCTGCCTAAAGAAGTGGTAGAATATCTTGCTTATAATATTACCGGTAGTGTGCGAGAACTCGAAGGGGCGCTTATATCCCTGCTCGCCCATGGCTCGCTTAATAAAAAATCAATTGACCTGGACCTGGCCAAGGATGTATTGAAGAATTTTATAAAACATAATGCAAAGGTCCTGACCATTGAGCATATCCAAAAATTAGTGAGCGAGCATTTCGATTTGCCTATAGATATGCTAAAATCTAAAACACGCAAAAGGAATATTGTGCAGGCAAGACAGATATCAATGTATTTTGCTAAAAACCTTACCAAATCTTCTCTAGCCAATATTGGCAAGCATTTTGGCGGAAGGGACCATTCCACAGTTATACATGCCTATCAGACGGTACTTGACCTGATGCAAACTGATAATAAATTCAAAAACAAAGTCAACGAACTGGAGAGGATTATCAATATAAACTTCGGTTAATTTTCTTACCTATTATTAATAGTATCAACAATCATTAAGGAAGCAAGTGCAGCTGTTTCTGAGCGTAACCTATTATCGCCAAGGCTTATTTTATTGAAGCCCTCTTTTTCCGCAAGAATTACTTCTTCCCTGGTAAAGTCTCCTTCAGGCCCAATCAATATAAAAGCATCCGTACCTTTTTTGTAAGATTTAGCAAGGTGTATTTCTTTTTCACTCCCACAGTATCCAATATATTTCGCTCCCTGGAAATTTGTTTTTATTAAACTCCCGAAACTTACAGGTCCGTTTATAACAGGTAGCCACGGATTGCCTGATTGTTTCATGGCGGCTACAGCTATTTTCTGCATCCGTTCCATATTAAATTTTTTCTTCTCGCTATTTGCAGAATAAAATATGTTGATTTCTGAAATGCCGATTTCTATGGCTTTTTCAATAAACCACTCGATGCGTTCTGTTTTCTTTATTAGACCAAGCCCTAAATTTAGCCTGGAGTCAGATGGGCTTTTTATTATTGACTGGGAAATTTTAATTTCAAGTTCATTATGTGATGTACCTGAAATAACCCCATCATATACTCCGCCCCTGCCGTCTAGCAGGGTAAGTGCAGCCCCCGCACTGTACCTTAATACTTTCAGGATATGCATGGCTTCATTGCCTTTCAGTGTAATTGATTTGCTTTCAGGGTGTAATAAGGGTTCATAAAAATAATCCATGACAGAAAAATATAAACTCAAAAGTACCTAAAAGATCAATCCTGTGCAATAAACTATATTTTATCCTTCAGCCTTAATATTTGGGGATTTGAATATAGGCCAACTATAGGTTAATTATCAAATAAATAGAAATAAGAATTTATATGGAAGTTTAGAAATTAATTTTTGTATCGGATTGCATTTGGTTTTGAACAATTTTACGCCTGATTTGTACATATTTTAGCATATTTAAGAGATATACTTATTTTGTATGCCTGATATATCAAAAAAATAAATAATAAAAAATAATTAAAAGGGTTATATTTGCTTGAGTTTTTGATAAAATTTAAAAAGAAGAATATGAAAATCCACGTAAAAACAATGTTATCGCAAAAATCAGCCCAAATAGGTCGGTTTTGCAAATTAAGCTGGCTCACATTTGCATTAGCTGTTTTCAGTGTGGCAGGTGTACAAGGCACCGGCATGTCTGGGAAGTATACCGTACAAGCCAGTGGTGGCAGTTACAGCACCATCAATGCTGCTTATTCCGCCCTGAAAACGAATGGGGTAAGCGGCCCTGTAGTAATAAGTATTG
>Ga0302280_1001344_pt1 | contig 20365 bp, 18 predicted proteins | sample III_Fen_E1_1_FD_198771 | JGI IMG/M metagenome (GOLD analysis project Ga0302280, IMG submission 198771) | Peat permafrost microbial communities from Stordalen Mire near Abisko, Sweden - III_Fen_E1_1 | ecosystem: Environmental > Terrestrial > Soil > Wetlands > Permafrost | place: Sweden: Abisko... | reverse complement strand
AGAAATGAAGGCAAGTCTTGCTAAAATGGAAAGCGGCTTTGTTATTAGTAGAGAAACGATGACCAAGGCCCAACATAAAGCAGCTTTATTTAAACTGCAGTATGAAAAGAATGATGGTAGTGGCGAGGTCAGAGGCCCGCCATACGAGTTTACTTTTCAAGAAATATTTGATTCCAAGACTGCTTTTGATCGGAATTTGGGTCGAATGAACTCTTTTTTAAGGGTTCCAGAGACGTATCAAGGTAAGACAAGAAAAGTAAGGATCTTTCTTTCTCGAGTTACAACGAGTATTTTAGCGGGCAAGAGGCAGGTCATTCGAGAAAAGATCAAAGAGACGGCTAAAAGATTGGTGCGTAATGAAGCAAAGAGGATGAGTGATCAGGCCATGAAAACAAAGGCAATTCCGGATGAATTGCCTAAGACTCGAGGAATCAATGTCAAAGGAGATAGGGCTTATTTTAAAGTATCAGAAGGCAGGAATGAACTTTGGAGACAAGACATTTTACGTAGTGGAGATCAAATCGCTTTGACCTTACAAGGTACCCTTGATTATGAGACAAGGGCGCAGGTATTTGGAGAGCAGGTTAAGAAGGTGACTAGTCTCAGTGGAATTTCTTTGAAGAAATTTTCGTATGAACCTGAGATTATAATGGGCATTCTGAATCTTTATTTTCATTTGTTTCCAAAATCCCGTCAGGCTGTTGATTCAATGGAAGATATGATGTTGCAGGATGTCTTGATTGAGCATTATGGCTTTGGGCCTGCTAAGGCCACAATCAAGCCTAATGCCTGGTTTAGGGTTTTGTCATTAGAAGAGAGGGAATCTTTGGGCACAGATAAGCTTTATGAGATTTATTTTGAGAATCAAGTCTCAGAAAGAAGATTTAAACTTAGGGATGGGCATAAAGATTATCTGATAGTGGAGGCGAAAAATGAAAAGAGCAGAGGGGTTTATTTCAATATGCCGAATGTGCCGTTGATTGTTAGGGACAATGACAAGTTCGAAGCTGCTCTTGCGGCATGTCCGGTTATGGATTTGGCGATGAAGGGTGAGGGTGTAGTTAATGTCACGCATGTGGTGAAGTTCTCTGAAACAGTGGGTAGTATTATATTTGGTTTGACCGGAGTGCATGCGGAATCTTTCAACAGTCCAGATTTTCGCAGGATAAATCCCTGGTTTGACCATTTGCCTCCAGTAGGGAGGTCCTTTGAATTTCGGATGAATGAAGCAGGATGGTTTACAGAGAAAATCTTTACCCTACCGATTCCCATGTCATTCGCAGATATTGAAGATGTGATTTATGATGGGGGATATGGTGGTGAGCATGGAGATCGAGCTGCGGCTTTGTCCCTTGATCTTAAGACTCAGTATGGATTGAATAATAAAATTTCTGCAGGGACAAAGGTATTGCTTGGTTTAAGCTGGAATGAATTAAATCAATTGAATAACCGTAACGCTCAATTGGCAAAAAGTTTAACTGATGAAGCTTCGACAAGCAGAACTGGTGGTATTGATTTTCGGCCGGCGAATATGAATGTTCAAACCAGCGTAATGGATTCCCGCTTTCGCGGGAATGACAATATGGCAAAAGGGGATGAGAGTGGGATTAAATTTCATCTTGATGCTGCCATGTTGGTACGATTGCAAAACGCGTCAGGTTTTGTGCCGGTTATTATTAATGTGAAGCCTTTGGTTAATTTGCGGAAGTTTCTGGGGATCTGTGTTTAAGGTTTTCATTGTCAACCAAAGGCAACAGAACTGTTGACAATGGCTTAATTTTCTGTGATATTCTAGATATGCTTAGCGATGAAGATAAAAAAGAGATGTTAGCTGATGCTTATGATGCAAAACGCAGGGTAGCTTTTGCAGATAGCCGAAGCCGTTCATTGAAGCTAATGACTTGGACGGAATATTTAAATTTTTTGAAATCCATGCAGAATTTCATTACTTTTCCTTCAAAACCACAAAAAACGCTTGGAGAGAATTTTAAGCTTTAGGCTTTATTTGACAGATTTTAAGAGCAAGGTTATACTTTAATTATGAGTATTAAAAATTACATTACCATTGACCCTCGTGTATGTCATGGGCAACCGTGTTTTAAAGACACACGTATTATGGTTTATCTTGTTTTGGAAATGCTTGCCCATGGCGAGACTTTGGAAAGTATTATTAAAAATGCTTTTCCTCGTTTAACTAAAAAACATGTTGAAGCAGCATTGCATTACGCGGTTCAAATAGCCAAGGCAGGGCATATTGTAGAAGCTCATGCGATTTCTTAGTGATGAAAATTTCCGTTGGGATGTAATAGTATTTCTTAAGGAGCAAGGGCATGACGTTAAAGTGGTGCCCAAACACTCTCTTGTTATTGAAGAAAGTATATTCTTTGAAATTAATTAATATGTAAAGGTTAATTTGATGGATCGATCATTTTATACATCATTAGCGAGTCAAAGCCTGGTAGGGCAAGAATTGGATAAAAGCACTTGTGCCAGGATTTTGTCTGACACGTCGCTTGAGATACTACCTCTTTTAGATGCGGCTTATCAGGTGCGAAAACATTATTTCGGTCAGGAAGTGCGTGTGCATATTCTCAATAATGCTCAGAATGGGCATTGTCCGGAAGATTGTCATTATTGCGCGCAGGCCAAATCATCGACGGCAGATATTGAAGAGTACGGCATGAAAACGGATGATGAAATGCTTGAGGAAGCGCGCACCGCATATTCCAAGGGAGCTTCTTGCTACTGCATGGTTTTTGCCGGGCGTCAGGCTTCTCAGTCACGCATTGACCGTCTTAAACGTGTTTTGGCTCAGATCAAGACGGAATTCCCAGGCAAAGAAATCTGTGTGTCTACCGGCTTTGTCACTAATCAGGGAGCGGTTGAATTAAAGCAGGCAGGGCTTGATCGTCTGAATCATAATTTGAATACATCTGAATCGCATTATCCTAATATTTGCACCACTCATACTTATGCCGATCGCTTGAACACGCTGCTGGCAGCTAAAAGTGCTGGCCTTAAAGTATGTTCAGGGATGATTGTTGGCATGGGGGAAGAGCATGCGGACATTATTGATGTGGCCAAGCGTTTACGGTCTTTAAAGGCTGAGTCTATCCCAGTCAATCTTTTAGTCCCGATTGAGGGCAACGTGCTATCGCCGCAAGAGTCTAATTTAAGTCCTGATTTTATTTTAAGGATATTGTGTCTATTTAGATTTCTCAATCCTTCATCAGAAATCAGAGTGGCCGCTGGCCGTGAATTGCATTTACGTTCACTGGAAGTAATGGCTTTGTATCCTGCCAATTCTTTATTCTTGCAAGGTTATTTAAATGCCAAGGGATCTTCCAATGCCCGTACCTTGCGTATGATCAAGGACGCTGGGTTTAGCATCAAATCGGAAACCAATTTAGATGATCTTTTAAAAGAAGAATTGCCTCAGCAAGACCTTGTCAGTGATGGTTCTAAGGCCTTGCTTAAATCGCTGAAAGAATTGCGGCCTGCCAACCAGAAGTGTTAGTCCATTTTTTGCTTTTTGCTTGCCAAAGTCTCCCACAGTGCTATATTATAAAAGAATTCGCAATTTTTCTATAACTCCATTATTTACTGAGGTTACTATGTCACTCGAGAAACGTCCTGTCACTAGATTTGAGTTGCTGATGGATGCCGGTACTGGTGCCCAAAAAGCAGGGGATATCCTGCTGGGCGCTTTTGTCGGCATGGGGCAATATGTGTATGTTGAGCCGATGATACCTGCGGAAATTTCGCCGCCTCTTAGAAGTCGCCCAGCTTTATCAGGTGTTATTATCCGTTTGGCTGATTTTGACGTCACCAATATCGGTAATGATACTGATTTGATTTTGGCAGCGCATGAAATAGTTTTAGATCGTCGCCTGGATGATAATGAATTCAATGCTAACGCGAAGATTTTATTAGATATGGGGGATCAAGAAGCTAATCCCGATTCTTATGAAATGGTGCTCAAGCGCTGCACGAAGCTGGGCTTAAGTGTTATTCCATTTACGGTAGATGCTGAGTCCCAAACTATTGTTAAAGAATTAGGTGGTAAGGGCCAGAATTTACATTATTTGGGCATGCTATCTTATATTTACAACATGGATGAAGATCTTGTAAAAGTTGAAATCGAAAAGACTTTCGGCAAGAAGCTTAAACCCGAAATTATGGCTAAAAATTTAACCCTTTATCATAATGGTTATAAATTAGCCAAAGAAAAGGTATTCTTTCGGGTGGAGGTTTCAAGTCATAAGCGTGTAGGAGAACAGATTTTAATCGATGGCAATACGTCCATGAGCATGGGGTTGATCGACGCTGGGATCAAATTATTTTCCGGTTATCCGATCACACCTGCTTCTTCCATCATGCACACCTTGGCTAAAAATTTTCCGGCTTACGGCGGGGTGGTGCATCAGGCAGAAGATGAGATCGCTGCCATCGGCACCGCGGTCGGTTCTTATTATGCCGGCATGCCTGCGGTTACTTGCACTTCAGGCCCAGGATTGTCTTTGAAGCAAGAATTTATCGGATTTGCCACGGCATCCGAGATTCCCTTGATCCTTATTGATGTCCAACGTTCTGGCCCTTCGACGGGTATGCCGACGAAGACTGAACAATCGGATCTCTTGGCAGCCTTGTGCGGCAGCCATGGTGATTACACCAAGGTTATTATCAGTGTTTCCAATGTCATTGATTGTTTTTATGCGCCGCATTTGGCCCGCTATCTGACGGAGAAATTGCGCGTCCCTGTTTTTATCTTGAGTGATTTTCAGACGGCTAATAGTTATAAAGTGGTTGCTAAGTTCCCATTGGCTCAGATGAAAAATGTGGATGATATCCCGGATTTTGTTTTTGATCGTTTTCACATGAAGAGATTGACAGCCCCCATTGAAATGGTTCGTACTCAACAAACAACGCCTGGCACAGAAGGTGGCATGCGTCGTATCACGGGTCTTAATACTGATGAGAACGGCAAAATCAGTTATTTTGCAGACAATCATCAGCGTTCTCATAAGGTGCGTAATGAAAAAATACATCATGTCCGTCGTGCTTTGACAGCGCCGGAAATGTTTGGGAAAGATACTAACGAGATATTAATTGTGGGCTGGGGTTCGACCCGCGGAGCTATTGAAGAAGCTATTCACATGTGTGAGAAAAATAATGTGCCGGCTTCAGGGATGCATCTTCGTGTTGTCTATCCATTGCCTTTGATGCTAAAGGAAGTTTTTGCGAAATACAAGAAGGTTATGACGGTGGAAGTGGCTTATGGGGATAGTTATAAGCCCTCACCATTAGCTCTTTTATTAAGATCAGAGACATTAAAAGATATTCAACCGTTGTCCGCCGAAGCAACAGGCAGACCGATTCGTCCAAGAATTATTATGCAAAAAATTCAGGAGGTCCTCAAATGACGACCGATACATTATCTACACCGGCCCCAGCGCCGATTACAATCAAGGAATTGAATACTGAAAATCCGCGTTGGTGTGCAGGTTGCGGGGATTTTGGTGTCATCATGGGTTTAAAGAGATTTATTGTTGACCGCCAGCTGGCACCTTCCCAGACGGTGAATGTTTCTGGTATTGGCTGTTCAGGCCGTGCACCGAATTATTTTAACACCTATGGTGTCCATTCCATTCATGGACGTCCTATACCGGTTGCTTTAGGTGTGGCTTTGGCTCGTCCTGACCTAAATTTATTTGTTCATGCCGGTGACGGGGATACTTTAAGTATTGGTGGTAATCATTTAATTCACGGTATTAATAAGAATTTTAAATGCGTGTTCTTGATGTATGACAATGAGGTTTACGCCTTGACCAAGAATCAAACGTCTCCGACCACGCGTCAAAATCATCCAACCAATACCCAGCCACAAGGATCGTTTTTAAATCCGTTAAATCCGATCACGGTGGCTTTAGGTTTGGGGGCGTCTTTCGTGGCGTCAACCGCGGATTGGATACCGGATCATTTGACCAATACCATGAAAACAGCTTTTGATCATCCGGGTTTTGCCTTTGTGCATATTTCCCAACGCTGCCCGCATTTTGATCCCAATAATTTTGATCACAAGAATTCTAATTGGTTTTCATTCTTGAAACATCCTAATGGGATTGATCCTGATCGCCGTTTGGCGGATAAGGCCGAGGTCATTGAGCATGACCCATCGAATTTGGCGCAAGCATTTCAGCTAGGGGCCGCGGATCGTCGCTATTTTGGTTTGTTTTTTCAAAATAAAAGCAAGCCTCGTTATGACGATATCTTGCACAATTTGGTTGCTAAAACAGTTAAAAAAGATCCGTCAAAAATACTTGATAGTTTTTTGATTTAATATAATGGAAAATGTGATTATTATCGGCTCCGGTCCTGCGGGACATACGGCAGCTATTTACGCCGCTCGTGCCAGGCTTAATCCTTTGATGTTTGAAGGGATGTTTGCGGCGGGTGTTGCGGCTGGCGGTCAGTTGACAACGACGACAGAAGTTGAGAATTACCCTGGATTCTTAGAGATTTCAGGACCAGCATTAATGGATAAGATGCGTGAGCAGTCTGTGCATTGTGGTACACGTATTTTGACAGAAACGGTAGATAAGGTAGATCTTAAGCAGAGGCCTTTTAAGGTCTGGGCGGCAGGGATAGAATATCAGACCAATGCCTTGATTATTTCGACCGGGGCCACAGCCAAACGCATGCATTTGCCTGGTGAAGAGAATTTATGGCAGAAGGGTATTTCTGCCTGTGCGGTGTGTGATGGTGCGTTGCCTTTTTTCCGTAATAAAGTTCTGGCTGTCGTCGGTGGTGGGGACTCAGCCGTTGAAGAAGCAAGCTATCTCACAAAATTTGCCTCTAAAGTCTTGATGATCGTGCGCCGAGATGTCTTGCGCGCCTCCAAGGTCATGCAAGAGCGCGCTAAAAATAATCCCAAGATTGAAATACTATTCAACACCGTCCCTTTGGAAGTTCAGGGGGATAAAAGTGTTTCTGGGTTAAAGATCAAGGATATTCTGACCCATACAGAGTCTGTTCTGCCTATCGGTGGTTTGTTTTATGCCATCGGCCATTTGCCTAATACCGGATTTCTAGAAGGTCAACTCGAGTTAGATGAAACAGGCTATATTAAAACCAAGCCAGGCAGCACCAAGACCAATGTTGAAGGTGTCTTTGCGGCAGGGGATGTTCAAGATAAAGTATATCGTCAAGCCATCACCTCAGCTGGCACCGGCTGCATGGCAGCCCTCGATGCCGAACATTATTTAAGTTCACAGTAAATAACCTTGATATGATTACCATCAGAAAATCACAAGACCGCGGTCACGCAGAGCATGGATGGCTTGATAGTTATCATTCCTTTTCTTTTGCGGATTTTTATGATCCCAAATGGATGGGTTTTCGTAGCCTGCGGGTGATCAATGAAGACCGTGTGGCAGCTGCCCAAGGTTTTGGGTCACATCCTCATCGTGATATGGAGATTATTACCTATGTGCTCTCAGGTCAATTAAAGCACAAGGACAGCATGGGTAATGAAGGGCTTATAAGCCCGGGTGAGGTTCAAAAAATGAGCGCTGGCAGCGGGATTGTGCATAGTGAATTTAATGCCTCATCTAAAGAAGAAGTTCATCTCTTGCAAATTTGGATCACCCCAGATACAAAGAATTTAAAGCCCATGTATGAGCAGAATTTATTGCCCACAGATCAACAAAATAGCCTGCAGCCTTTTCCAGTTAGCATTCATCAGGACGCAAAGATTTTTCGTGGACGATTAACCAAAGGTCATGAGCTTACATATAAATTAGATAAAGAACGCGGTGCTTGGTTGCAAATGATTTTTGGTTCATTATCAATCAACAACCTATCCCTAGAGACTGGCGATGCTGCTGGTATTGAACAGGAGATGAATTTGAAATTTATATCTTCAGGTCAATGTGAATTTTTGTTTTTTGATTTGAAATAAGACTAGCTTTCCAGTAATATAAAACTACTTCACAAAACATTCAGAGAATATTTCCCACATGAAAATTAATTTTAAAGACAAAACTTTACAAGAATATTTGGATCAACTTTCCCGTCGTGAGCCGGTCCCTGGCGGTGGGTCGGCCGCAGCATTGGCTGGTGCTATGGCCGCTGGTTTGATATCAATGGTTACCAATTATTCTATAGGCCGTAAGGCCAATACTAAGGCTGTTGAAAAGCGTTTGGCTAAGATTTTGGCGCAAAGTGAACCTATCCGTTTAAGATTCCTTGAATTGTCCAGTCTTGATAGCGAGGCGTATTTAAAAGTATCAGCGGCCCGTTCATTAGATAAAAAAGCACAGCAACAAGCTGCCAAAGAAGCCAAAGCCGTTCCTATGGAAGTCTGTAAATTGTGTTACAAAGCTGTTCAATTAACCCCTTACCTGGCTGAAAAAGGCAATCCATATCTGCTTTCGGATGTGGAGGTGGCGCTCGAACTCTTGGTTTCCGCCTTTAATGGTGCCAGGGTCATGGTGAGGATTAATTCATGAGCGCACATATTCTCGACGGTAAAATATTAGCGGCAGAGCTTAAAGAACGGTTGATTAAAGAAATTCATGCTTTAAAGAATTCTGTCAAAGAAATTCCTCGTGTTTTTAGCATCGTGGTGGGCAATGACCCGGCCAGCCTTTCTTATGCGACTTCCCAACAAAAGACCGCCGAGAGTTTGGGTATTCATTTTGAATTGCAAAATTTCCAAGCAGATACGACTCAAGAAGATGTTTTAAAATTAATCGATGAATTAAATAGCTATGATCATGTGCATGGGATTATTGTTAATAAACCCCTGCCGGCGCATATGAATTTTTCGACGATCATCAATGCCATTGCTCCTTATAAAGACATCGAAGGGATGAATTTGACGAATTTTGGGCTTTTGCTGATGGGGGAAGATGGGATTTTTCCCTGCACACCGGCAGCAGCGCTAGAATTATTGAAATCTTCTGGGGTCAGCTTAAAAGGGAAGCATGCGATTGTGATAGGCCGTTCTGAGATTGTTGGTAAGCCAGTGGCTCTTTTACTTCTTAAAGAAGATATGACAGTCACCATTTGTCACTCTAAAACCATTGATCTGCCTTTTGTGGTGCATGATGCTGATGTGGTGATTGCGGCATTGGGTAAGCCTGGGTTTGTCAAAGGCGAATGGATCAAAAACGGCGCCATTGTTATTGATGTAGGGATCAATCAGGTGGATGGCAAGCTTGTGGGTGATGTGGATTTTACCTCTGCTCAAGAAAAAGCCTCTTATATCACCCCAGTTCCAGGAGGGGTTGGCCCGGTAACGGCGGTCATGCTTATGAAAAATGCCGTTAAAGCTTTTAAAATTCAAAAATCTATTTAAGATTTTCGACGAACAACTCTGAGTGTCGGTTAATCCGACCTAAATTATTCGGGAATGATTTTGGGTGTTATGAAAACTCTTGTCGTTGGAAATTCTTTAGACGTACTTCCTATTATTGAAAATATTCTAAGTCAGAATAAAGATGAGCAGGTCACGCTTTTTTCGACTGAGGGTGTCTTGCCCTATGATCGCGCTCTTTTACCGGCCTTGGTTGCTGCTGCAGCGACGGAACAAGGAATGTATAAAACCGCTGAGATTTTTTTGTCTGCCTACCATCCTCAAGTGGTGACAAAAGAAGCTTTAAATCGCATTAGCGTCAAGCGCAGGTATTTGACTACTGAGAAAAAGACTCAAATTGGTTATGATCGGTTGGTTCTTGTTGATACTGGGCATTTGATTTTGCCTAATATCCGTGGCCATCAAAGAAAAGGTGTTTTTGATTGTTGGCGTTTGTCTTCTGTTAAGGAGTTGAAGAAATATTTGCTTTTAATTGATAGCGTAACTGTTGTTGTTTCCAATATTCAGGGGCTTAATATGGCCTGTGCCGTCAGTCATTTGAAAAAAGAAGTGACAGTGGTATCTTCGGGGCCAGGGCTTTTGCCTGACATTTTTGATGAGGAAACGGGGCTTTTGCTCAAACAAATCCTAGAGGGAAAAGGCATACGCGTTTTTAGCGATAATGCTGTTGAAGAAATCTTGGGAGATGCTGAGGTCAAAGCGGTGAAGCTCAAGTCAGGAAAGGTTTTAGCCTGTGATGCTGTTATTTTTGATGAAGCCAAGGCAGATATACGCATGATTTCAGAGCCTACTTTGACGGATGAAGATAAGATTTGCATTGAAGAATGTTTTAAACCTTTTGTAATGCCGTTTACCCCTTTTCATTTTGGTCTTAATGTTCTGGATGGTTTTTGCGCTGGATGGACTAAATTGCCTCAAGGCGGTCGTGAATATTTAAAATTCGACGGTCCTCAGAATATTTATAAAAAGATTTATGCACACGGCGACGAGTTAGCCGGTATGGTTATATTTAACGCCCCCCAGGATAGCGAACGACTTTTGGGAATACTTCAGAGTCGGGATAATATCGCCGGCAAAGAAGAAGAGATTCTTTAGAAGTTTAATCCACCTATGTCCAATCGTGTTTTTCTTATTGATGCCCACGGTCTTTGTTACCGCGCTTTTTATGCGGTCAAAGCCTTGAAGAATTCCAAAAATCAGCCGACCAATGCGGTATTTGGCTTTTGTAATATTTTGCGTAAGTTGCTCTCTGATTGCAAGCCAACCCATGTGGCTGTTTGTTTTGACATGGGTAAACAAACTCATCGTCAGAAGAAATTTCCGGATTATAAGGTTCATCGTCAATCCATGCCGGATGATCTCGTGCTCCAGATGGGAATGATTCGTGATATTGTGCGGGCGTATGGTTTTTTGATCTTTGAAAAAGAAGGTTTTGAGGCTGATGATTTGATGGCAACCTTAAGCCTGCGTTTTGCCAAAAAGAATGTGGATGTTTTTATCGCGACCGAAGATAAGGATATGGCCCAATTGGTTGGTGATCATATAAAGTTATATAGTCTCCGTCAGGAAAAGGTGATTGATGTTAAGGATGTGGTGGCAAAGTTTGGTGTTGAGCCAGGGCAAATCACAGATTATATAGCATTGGCTGGTGATGCGTCCGACAATATCCCAGGAGTTAAAGGTATTGGTGAGGTGGGGGCTTGTAAGCTTATCAAGGAGTATAAATCCATTGAAGGGATTTATAAGCATATCGATCAAATAGTGCCCGCTAAATTGCAGGAGAAGTTGATTGTTTCTAGAGAGGATGCTTTTTTGAGCAAGGAATTAGCTACTGTAGATGCTCAAGTACCTTTGAATGTGGCCTTGGATGAGCTTGTTTTTCCAGAGCCAGATCGTGAAAGATTATTTGCTCTTTTTAACGAATTGGAATTTCGAAAATTTGCCGAGGAATATGCCCCTTTTGATGCTGTTCCTCAAGAACCACTTGGAGACTTAAAAACTTGGGTCGAAGGCATTGATGAAGGCAAACCTGTCATTATTGCTTATGATTTAAAGTCATTACGTAAATCTGGGTTGATTAAGGGTGTCTTGCCTATTTTTGATGTTTATCTGGCAGATTATTTATTGGCCGGAGGTCAGGGCCAATATCATTTGCCGACATTAAGGGCTAGTGATGAAGGGATGCGTGAATTATACGCCATTCAAAAGCGGATGTTAAAAGAACAGAATTTGAATTTTCTTTATTATGAAGTGGAACTGCCTTTATCTGATGTGCTTTTTGAGATGGAAGCCAGTGGTGTGAGTTTAGATGTAGATGTTTTAAAAGAGCTTTCCAAAGAGTGTGACATTAAAATAACTCAATTAGAAGAATCATTATTTAAGATTGCCGGATCACCGTTTAATGTCAATTCTCCTAAGCAATTAAGCGAAATTCTCTTTGAACGCTTAAAATTACCGGTGATAAAAAAGATTAAGACAGGATTCTCGACGAATGAAGAGGTCTTGACCAAGCTTTCTTCTTTGCATCCTTTGCCGGCTTTGATTTTGGAGTATCGACAGATTGCGAAATTAAAATCCACCTATATAGATGCTTTGCCTCTTTTAGTTGACCCTAATAATAATCGCCTGCATGCTACTTTTAATCAGGCTGGTGCTGAAACCGGGCGTTTGAGTTCTAATAATCCTAATTTGCAGAACATTCCTGTCCGTACGGATTTTGGTCAACGTATCCGTCGAGCTTTTATTCCTTATGCCAAAGATCATATTTTACTTTCTGCGGATTATTCTCAGATTGAGCTAAGGATTTTGGCACTATTGGCGAATGATGAAGAGTTAAAAAATGCATGTAAAGGGAATGGGGATATTCATCGTTATACCGCTTCTTTAATGTTTGATGTTTCTGAAAAAGAGGTGGATGATAAAATGCGTTATGCGGCCAAGAGGATCAATTTTGGCATTGTTTACGGCATGGGGGCTTTTAGTTTAGCCAAAGATCTGAATGTTTCCATTAACGAAGCACAGGTTTTTATTGATAAATATTTCTTGCGTTACCCCAAGGTTCGTCAATTCTTGGATGGCGAAGTTCAAAAGGCCCGCGATTTGGGATATGTTTCAACATTATTCGGTCGTCGTCGCTACTTGCCGGATATTAATAATCGCAATATGGGATTGCGTCAATTTGCTGAGCGTCAAGCGATTAATGCGCCTATGCAAGGCACGGCTGCTGATATTATAAAGATTGCCATGGTCAAGATTGCTCATCGATTGAAGAAAGAGAAATTATCATCTGTCATGATCATGACCGTTCATGATGAGCTTGTTTTTGATGTGCCTAATGAGGAAGTTGAGACGATGGTCTCATTAGTACGCCAAGAAATGGAAGGTGCTATGGATTCGACAGTGCTAATGAAAGCATCTGTTAAAGTAGGCTCCAATTGGCTTGAGATGGATAAAAAAATATGAAAATTGTCATTTGTGCTTCTGAAGTTGTACCTTTTGCTAAAACAGGCGGGCTGGCGGATGTTTGCGGAACCTTGCCACCTGCTTTGGAAAAATTAGGTCACGAGGTTGTTGTTATTACTCCACGTTATAAAACTTCCAATATTCAGGCACCAGCTCCCATGGTGCGTATCGGTGAGAATATTCGAGTATGTTTTATTGAACATCATCATTACTTTGGCAGGGAAGGCCTATACGGGGAATCTGGCGGGGAATATCATGATAATCTGGAGCGGTTCACGTATTTTTGTCATGCCAGTTTTGATGTATTGAAAGAAATAAAATTTTCCCCTGATATTATCCATTGCCATGACTGGCATGCGGCTTTGATCCCTATTTTGTTAAAAACTAATTATCAAAATGATCCGTTTTTTAAGAATGCTCGTTCTATGCTGACGATTCATAACTTGGCTTATCAAGGCGTTTTCCCCAAACGCCAGTATGAGAAGCTTGGCATTAGGGGCAATGTCTTTAATACGCAAGGCATGGAATTTTATGATCAGGTCAATATCCTGAAAGGCGGGATTGTTTTTGCGGACGTCATCACAACGGTGTCTCCCCAATATTCGAAAGAAATTCAGACCAAGGAATTGGGGTGTGGCTTGGACGGTGTTTTGCGTAATCGCAGTCATGATATTTACGGTATTATAAATGGGTTAGAATATGACATATGGAATCCTAAAGATGATCCGCTTTTGGATTTTCCATTTGGGACAACGGATGTCAATGAGCAAAAACAGAAAAATAAGCTGGTGGTTCAAACACTCCTGAACCTGCCATTGTTAGAAACGGTTCCTGTTTTTGGTTTTGTGGGCAGATTATGCCATCAAAAAGGTTTAGATATTATTATGGAAGCTATTGATGATATTGTCGATCAAGATGGGCAGGTCGTCTTTACGGGTGTGGGGGATAAAAAATATCATCGCATGATTGAAGATGCCGCTGAGCGTCATCCCCGTCATGTGGGCAAATTTTTGAAATTTGATGAAGCCATAGCCCATAAAATATATGCCGCGTCAGATTTCTTTTTAATGCCTTCTGTCTATGAACCCTGTGGTTTGGGTCAGATGATTGCCTTGCGCTACGGGGCGATCCCGATTGTTTATAAGACAGGTGGTCTGGCCGATACCATTCGTTTGTATGACCCTATTCATAAAACAGGCAATGGTTTTGTTTTTACCCAATATAATAGAGAAGCTTTCATTGAAGCTGTTCAAGAAGCCTTAAAAGTTTATAGGCAAAAGGCGCAGATGAAAGATTTATTGGATCAGGCTCTGCGTTATCGTTTCTCCTGGGAAAAATCAGCAAAGGAATACGTGAGGATTTATCAAAAATGCCTGTCATAGGTCTTACAGGAAATTTGGGATGTGGTAAATCAACGGTGGCGGGTATCTTTGCCAAGCAAGGGTTCAAGATTATTGATGCCGATGCTATCACTCGGGAGTTATTGGCCCCTGGGAAAAAATGTATAAAAAAGGTGGCAAAAGTTTTTCCAGGTGTTATACTTAATTTAAGTTCGATTAACCGCTCTGAATTGGCCAAAATTGTTTTTAAAAATCCGCGTGAATTACAGAAACTCACCGACATACTATATCCAGAGGCTCTCAAAGTAGTTAAAAGTTATATATCCCGATATAAAAATGAATCCTTTGTTATTCTAGATGCTCCACTTTTATTTGAATCCGGATGGGATAAATTCACTGATATAAATATCGTGGTCAAGGCCAAACGCCGTCAGCAAATTGAACGCGCCCAAAAGCGTTTGAGGATAACTCGAAGTGATGTTCTACGTCGTTTGGCGAATCAAATGCCGTTAAAAGAAAAATGTGACATGGCTGATATCATCATCGACAACAGCCGTGACTTAATAGATACGCAAAACCAAGTTGATGAGATTATTAAAACTCTCCGCCGCAGGCGGAACCCAAGGAGAAAACAATGAGCAGGACAGAAACAAAACCGGAAAAAGAAGATCTTAAAGAAAATGGAAATGGTGATTATAAGCCCGCTAACCCTCAAGGGAAGACGGTTCATATAGAGGGATTGAAAGATATGAAAATGGCGGAGCTCACCAAGCTTGCGCGTGACATGGATATTCAAGGAGCGTCTGTTCTTAAAAAACAGGATCTGATGTTCAAGATTCTGCAAGCCCAGGCTGAAAAAGAAGGTTTGATGTTTGGCGAAGGCACCCTCGAGATCCTTTCAGAAGGTTTTGGTTTCCTCAGAAGTGCTAAATACAATTACCTGCCTTGTCCTGATGATATTTATATTTCACCTTCACAAATCCGCCGATTTGATCTTAAGACCGGGGATACTGTTTCCGGTCAAATCCGTCCGCCAAAAGAAGGGGAAAAATATTTCGCCCTTTTGAAGGTGGAAGCAGTCAATTTTGAAAATCCTGAAAAATGCAAAGATAAGATATTTTTCGATAATTTAACGCCACTTTATCCTAAAGAGCGTTTGAATTTGGAAACAACTCAGGCCGAAGTATCAACCCGTATTATCAATTTGTTGACGCCTATCGGTAAAGGGCAGCGTGCCTTGATCGTAGCGCCTCCTTATAGTGGTAAGACGGTGTTGATGCAAAAGATGGCGAATGCCATTGTGACCAATCACCCGGAAGTTATTTTGATTGTTCTTTTGATCGACGAACGTCCTGAAGAGGTGACGGATATGCAGCGTTCTGTTAAAGGTGAGGTTATTGCATCCACTTTTGATGAGCCAGCCGAACGCCATGTTCAGATTGCTGAAGTTGTTATTGAAAAAGCCAAGCGTTTGGTTGAGCATAAACGTGATGTGGTGATCTTGCTTGATAGCATCACACGTCTGGCACGTGCCTACAATACCGTGGTGCCGCATTCAGGTAAAATTCTCTCTGGAGGTGTTGATTCCAATGCCTTGCATAAACCTAAGCGCTTTTTCGGTGCTGCCCGTAATATCGAAGAAGGTGGTTCTTTGACGATTATCGCCACTTCCTTGGTTGATACCGGAAGCCGCATGGATGAGGTTATTTTTGAAGAGTTTAAGGGAACGGGTAACATGGAGTTACAGCTGGATCGTAATCTATTTCAACGCCGTATTTACCCGGCCATTGATATTAAGCGTTCCAATACACGTCATGAAGAGTTGTTGGTGCCTGAAAGTGATTTACAGCGCGCGTGGCTTTTGCGCAAGGCCTTTAATGATCTCAATTCTGCGGAAGCAATGGAGCTTTTGATCAATAAAGTGTCAAAATACAAGACCAATTCAGAGTTCTTGCAGAATATGAATAAATAGTTGCAGGTTACCCCTCTTTTTTGTAAAGAGGGGATAGGGGAGTTCAATAAAAGCTTCCTTGCATTATTCGTATAAATATTGTATTATTACCAACCTTCGGTCGTATTGACCGACACTTACAGTCCTTCGCAGTTCCCGCGGGTGCGGGAATCTATACGAGACTGATTAATAGGAGATTAATGAAATGAAAACTGATATCCATCCTACTTACGAAGCAGCCACGATTACGTGCGCTTGCGGGAATGTGATCCATACACGTGCGACCAAGAAATTGGTTCGAGTGGAAATTTGTTCCCAATGCCATCCTTTCTTCACAGGGTCTAAGAAGCTCGTTGATACGGCCGGTCGTATTGAACGCTTCAACAAGCGTTATGCTAAGACCAAATGATGAATCAAAATTGGTCAAGGCCCAAGAACGTTTTCGTGAGCTAGAAGGTCTTCTAGCTGACGAGAGCGTTTTATCTGACTCTAATCAATATGGTAAGCTTGCCAAAGAATTTTCCAGCCTTGGCGGTGTCATTGAACTTTACCGTTCCTATCAAAAGACAGTAAGTCAAATCCAAGAATTGCAGGAAATGATAAGGGCTAAAGGCGATGCAGAATTCAAAGAGCTCGCCCATAGCGAGCTTTTGGATTTAGACATCCAATTGCTACAAAAGACACAGGAACTTGCGGATTTCTTTGACCCTTCCAAGAATGAGCCGGATAAAGATATCATTATTGAAATTAGGGCAGGGACAGGTGGTTTGGAAGCGAGTTTATTTGCCTCTGATCTTTATCGTATGTATACGAAGTATGCGGATCTTAAAGGCTGGAAACTTGAACTGATGTCCTATGTGGACACTGAAGCAGGTGGTGTTAAAGAAGTAACATTCTCTTTAAGCGGCAAGGAGTGTTCCAAGCGTCTTAAATGGGAGAGCGGTGCTCATCGCGTGCAGCGTGTTCCTTCAACAGAAGCTTCAGGGCGTATTCATACATCAGCCGTCACCGTGGCTATTCTCTTTGAACCTGAAGAAATCGATCTTGAGATCAATCCTAAAGATTTGAAAATTGATGTGTACCGTTCATCAGGACCTGGCGGTCAAAGCGTTAACACGACAGACTCTGCCGTGCGCATCACTCATTTACCGACCAATACCGTCGTTGTCTGCCAGGATGAGCGTTCACAATTGAAAAATCGTGCTAAAGCCATGCGTATCTTGCGTGCCCGTATTTTGGATCATATGCAACAAGAAGCATTTCAAAAAGAATCAGCCTTGCGAAAGTCTCAGGTAGGCTCTGGTGACCGAAGCGAAAAAATCCGCACCTATAATTTCCCTGATCGACGTGTGACAGACCATCGCATCGGTTTTACCAGTCATCAGTTGGAAAGTATTCTAAATGGCGACATGGACGAATTAACCAACGCCCTCATGGCCGCCGAAAAAGATCTCAAAGAGCAAGCTGAAGTTAAATAATATACCACCACAACACCCAGTGTTGAGGTGTTTTAGTCCAATGTCCGAAGACGAAATTATCCTGACACATATTTTGAAATGCCGGACCATTGATCTGGTTATAGATAAGCCTGTGCTAAGTGCTGATCAACAGAGGCAGTTTGAAGAGCATAAGTCTCGACGGGCATCAGGTGAGCCTTTGCAGTATATTTTGGGGACATGTGATTTTATGGGGTTGGAATTGGCTGTTAATCAGGCGGTATTGGTTCCTAGGCCTGAAACAGAACAATTGGTTGATGCGGCACTTAAATATTTCAAGGGTGGCTGGGTGCTTGAGTTGGGAACTGGTTCCGGTAATATTGCCATAGCGGTAGCTAGATTTATCCCTCAATCTCAGATCGTCAGCGTTGATATCTCAGGACAAGCTCTGGAAGTAGCTCGTGCTAATGCACGCTCGCATGGTGTTGATGACCGTATAGAATTTATCCAGGATGATTTTTGTCGGTTATTACGAGGAGAGGCAGATGCTCTTCAACGAAATAGTCCGTACGATTTAATAATTTCTAATCCTCCTTATATCCCTACAGCACAATTAGCAGCTCTACCTCGGGATGTTCAGCAAGAGCCGCACGCGGCTTTGGATGGAGGAGTGGATGGTTTGGATTTTTACCGGATTATTATAAAATATACTCCTTACTTGCTAAGAAGTGGCGCTTGTCTTATGATGGAGTTTGGCGACGGGCAAGCAGAAGTCATTAAAAAGCTCGTGGAAGATCAAAATGCATTTTCTCGAATAGAAATTATTCAGGATTTAGCTGGTCGTGATAGAATTATAGTATCATATCGTCTTTAATTGGAGGTTTCATGGAAAAGTTTATCATCGAAGGTGGAAAACCTCTTAAGGGTGAGATTAGAGTCAGCGGTTCAAAAAATGCAACCTTGCCGATTTTAGCAGCGACATTGTTGACTGACGGTGTTTGCGAGATCCGCAATATCCCTAAATTGCGTGATACTTTAACCATGTGCAAATTGTTACGCTCATTAGGTAAGATGGTTGAGATTACTGCCAACAAGGTCGTTATTTCCGGTAGTACGAATAATCATGTTGCTGATTATAAATTAGTTTCGACGATGCGAGGTTCATTTTGCGTGCTTGGGCCCTTGCTGGCTAAATTAGGGAAGGCCAAGGTTTCAATGCCGGGTGGTTGCGTTATCGGTGTGCGTCCCATTGATCTGCACATGAAGGGTATCATGGCATTAGGGGTAAAGGCAGATTTTGACGGCGGTTATGTCATTGCGACGGCAACCAAACTTCAAGGTTCACAAATGTATTTAGGTGGTACTTTTGGATCATCGGTATTGGCCACGGCGAATGTGATGATGGCGGCGACCTTAGCGCATGGTGAGACGATTATTGAATCAGCGGCCTGTGAACCTGAGATTGAAGACCTGGGGAATTTTTTGAGCGGCATGGGTGCTAAGATTGAAGGTCATGGGACACCAAGGATTATTATTAATGGCGTGCGTAAATTAAATGGGATTACTTATAAAATGAGTTCAGACCGTATTGAGGCTGGAACATTTTTAATCATGGCCGCAGCTGCTAAGACCGATTTGCTAGTCAAAGATGCAAATTATAATCATCTACTTTCGTTGGTTGATAAGCTTCAATCCATTGGTGTTGATGTGCGTCGTGATGGAGCTGATATTCGTGTGCGTTGTAAAAAGGTTTTAAAGCCTGGCAATATTGTTACACATCCGCATCCAGGTTTCCCGACCGATTTACAAGCCCAGTATATGGCCTTGATGGCGATTACGCCGGGTGTTAGTATCATCACTGATCGAGTTTTTCCTGACCGTTTCATGCATATCGCGGAACTTAATCGTATGGGGGCGCAAATTCGCCGTGATGCCGGTGTTGCGATTGTCGAGGGGATCAAGCATTTATACGGAGCGCCAGTCATGGCGTCAGATCTTCGCGCGTCAGCAGCTTTGGTGATTGCAGGCTTAGTGGCTCACGGCAAAACTGAAATCTACCGTATTTACCATCTTGACCGTGGTTACGAAGATCTCGACGGAAAATTGACTGGTATAGGTGCCAAGGTTTATCGGGAAAAGGAATAAATAGTTTCCCCTTTTTTTTATAAAGAGGGGTTAGGGGAGTTCTATGATTCTAATGATCGACAATTACGACTCTTTTACCTACAACTTAGTTCAATATTTGGGTGAGCTTAAAGCTAAGGTCGAAGTGTATCGTAATGACGCTTTGACCATTGCTAAAATCCGTAAGATGAAGCCGGAGAAGATTGTTATTTCTCCAGGGCCAGGTCGTCCGGAAGATGCGGGGATTTCAATTGAAATTATTAAGCAGTTGGGCCCAACGATTCCTGTCTTAGGGGTCTGCTTAGGTCATCAGGGGATTGGTTATGCTTTTGATGGCAAGGTCATCAATGCCAAGAGATTGATGCATGGCAAGACATCCATGATCAAGCATAATGGTCAGGGGATATTTAAAGGCTTGCCTGATCCTTTTGAAGCTACCCGGTATCATTCCTTGGTCATTGACCCAAAGCATGTTCCTGACTGTTTAACGGTCACTGCCAAGACGACTGATGATGGTGAGATCATGGGAGTGCAGCATAAAACCTACCCTATTTATGGTGTGCAATTTCATCCAGAATCCATTTTGACCAAACAAGGTATGAATATCCTCAGGAATTTCCTTCAGCTGTGATGCGTGATTATATTTTACAAGTAGAACAAGGAGAAAATCTAA
>Ga0302280_1001341_pt1 | contig 20375 bp, 21 predicted proteins | sample III_Fen_E1_1_FD_198771 | JGI IMG/M metagenome (GOLD analysis project Ga0302280, IMG submission 198771) | Peat permafrost microbial communities from Stordalen Mire near Abisko, Sweden - III_Fen_E1_1 | ecosystem: Environmental > Terrestrial > Soil > Wetlands > Permafrost | place: Sweden: Abisko... | reverse complement strand
ATTTCCGACTAAAGCAATCGGGAATGTCCGTCAGTGAGAGGGCTCGTCTGATCGTTGAAGCGGGCGGGCATTCAGAAGCTTTTATTCAAGATAGTGATTATGTGGTGATCAGTCCTGGGATCCGTTTGGATACCATGCCGGTGCGCTGGGCTCGTGAGAAGCAAATCGAAGTCATGGGTGAGATTGAATTTGCCTCTCGTTTATGCCCTTGCCCCATCATCGCCATCACCGGCAGTAATGGTAAAACAACGACATCAACCGTGATTGCAGAAATTATTAAACAGGCTGGGCGCTCGGTGTATTTATGCGGGAATATCGGCAGCCCATTCTCAAAATATGTGCTGGACTTGAAGGCCACCGACACGGTGGTATTAGAGATCAGTTCTTTTCAATTGGAAAGCACTGTCCATTTCAAGCCGCATGTGGCAGTATGGACTAATTTTAGCCAGAATCATTTAGACCGCCATAAAGATCTGGAAGAATATTTTCAAGCCAAGTGCAAGATTTTTGCCAATCAAGATAACAAAGATTTTGCGGTGATGAATTTCGTGCATCCTCAACACCAGAAAGTGGCAGAAAAATTAAAGGCTCAAGTGCTTTTTTTTAATACGCAGGATAAGCCGATCGTGGTGGACAATCCAAATTATTTAGCGGCTATCGAAGTGGCCAAAGCCTTGGGGATCAATAAGGATATTTATCTTAAGGTGTTTTCTGAATTTAAAGGGGTTGAGCACCGTTTGGAATTTGTACGTGATTTGGGTGGGGTTGATTTTATCAATGATTCCAAGTCAACGACGGTGGAAGCGGGTCGTTGGGCCTTGGAGCGGACCGTTAAGCCAATCGTGATGATATGTGGCGGCTTAGACAAGCACTTGGATTATTCACCTTTAAAATCCTTGGTGGCTCAGAAAGTCAAATATATGATTGCCATTGGCCAAGCACGTGAGATCATGAGATCAACCTTTGGTGAAGTTGTGACTCTTGAAACTTCGTCTTCTTTAGAATTGGCCGTGCAAACAGCACGGGAAAAGGCAAGATCAGGAGATTGTGTCCTTTTTTCTCCAATGTGTGCCAGCTTTGATATGTTTAAAGATTATGAAGATCGTGGAAGATGTTTTAAAGAAATTGTGAATCATTTAAAATAATATGCGACAAGAACGAGTTAATTTAACCATTACTGTTTTAACCTTGATCTGTATTGGCATTGTGATGATCTACTCTGCCAGTTGTGTCAATGCCATGCAGACCTATGGTGATAGCTTATATTATCTCAAGCGTCATTTTTTCTTTTTAGCCATTGGGCTGGTTGCTTCATATTTTATATTACGCATTGATTATCGTCAGGTTCAGCCGTATGCCAGGAGCTTGGTAGGTGTTTGCGCTGTTCTTTTAGCCTTGGTCCTGATTCCTCATATAGGTTCTGAGAGTTATGGTGCCCGTCGCTGGTTTAAGCTTGGAGTTTTTCACTTTCAGCCCTCAGAGCTGGCAAAGCTTGCCATGATCATTTATACCGCGGATTTTTTAGATCGAAAACAGCATATTATTAAGAGTTTTAGGAAAGGATTCTTACCACCACTTTTGGTCATGGGCGTTTTATGCGCGTTAACTGTTAAACAACCTGATTTGGGAACCACGGTTGAAATTGCAGTGGTCACCTTAACCATGTTGTTTTTAGGAGGGGCCAGGCTTTGGCATTTGGCATTGATCTTTTGTTCAGCAGTCCCATTGGTGGTTTATTTAATTGTTAAGGAACCTTATCGCATGGCGCGTATCATTGCCTTTCTTGATCCCTGGCAAGATAGCCAAGGCATTGGTTTTCAGTTGACCCAATCTCAGATCGCTTTGGGATCAGGTGGAATTTTTGGAGTGGGGTTGGGACACAGTCAGCAAAAACTCTTCTATTTGCCTGCGGCCCATACGGATTTTATCCTTTCAATTATCGGCGAGGAATTAGGTTTAATCGGTACGCTTAGCATTATTATGCTCTTTAGCCTTTTTATCTGGCAGGGGACGCGTATTGTCCGGCAGACAAATCATACTTTCGGGTATTTCTTAGGCATGGGCATTGTCATGATGTTAGGGCTTCAGGCGGTGGTTAATGTGGGGGTTAGTATAGGCGCTTTTCCGACCAAAGGTTTACCTTTGCCGTTTATCAGTTATGGTGGGTCAGCCTTGATCTTTCATTTGATAGCCATTGCTTTGCTTTTGAATATTTCCAAAATACAGGACTATTAATGAAGATACTCATTGCGACCGGTGGGACAGGCGGCCATATTTTTCCAGCCATTGAAACAGCCAAAACCTTAAGGATCAGAGGACATCAGGTAAGTTTTGCCGGAGTTCTAGGATTGGCTGAAGATAAAATTAAAGCTTTAGATTTTTCTGTTTATTCTCTCTCAGCGAACGGCCTTACGGACCGTTCATTTTTAGGTTGGATTAATTTTGGCAACATCATGTCCCGGGCTATATTTCGTTCCTTTGGTCTCATCCGAAAAATATCTCCGGATAAAATAATTGGTTTTGGTGGATACGGAGCCTTCCCTGTTGTTATGGCTGGAACATTGATGAGATGCCCTGTGTTGATCCATGAGCAAAATGTTATTCCTGGTAAGGCCAATACCTTGCTTTCCAAGATAGTCAAGAAAGTGGCCATTAGCTTTGAAGGTAGTCGAAAATACTTTGATCCGGCCAAGGTGGTATGGACTGGTTGTCCATGTCATCATAGTACGGTGCCGTCGAGATCAGAAGGTCTAAGCGCTTTTGGTCTCCAAGAAAATAAAAAGACAATTGTGCTTCTAGGTGGCTCTCAGGGCAGTCATCGGCTTAATGAAATATTCTTTGAATTTATGAAAGAAATGCCCACATCTAATTTTCAAGCCATTCACATGACAGGGCAAAAAGATTTTCCGATATATGAAGAGCGTTATCGAAAGTCTAATCTACCTGTCAAAGCCTATGCCTTTATTAATAATATTTCTCAAGCCTACGCGGCGGCAGATATCATCATTGCCAGGGCAGGCGCGGCAACTGTCAGTGAGCTGGGACTTTTAGGCTTAGCCGCTGTTTTGGTTCCGTACCCTTTTGCCGGGAATCATCAGAAATATAATGCGGATGTTTTGGCAGATAGCGGGGCCGCTATTATTATCGAGCAAAAAGACTTAACTAAAACATCTCTTAAAGAAGCGGTGACCCGAATCCTCGTTGCTAATCATTCGAGGGAAGAAGTTTTTAAAAAGACAAAAGGATTGTTTCAGACGGATGCTACCCTTCAATTGGCTTTAGTTGCTGAGGGATTATGAAAAACAATAAAGGTGACGGACACATTTATTCCTATCATAAAGGTCAAATAAATGTGTCCGTCACCTTTATTCTACTATGCTTTGGATTTTTATTTATTAAACCTTCGTTTGCCGATGACAGTCAGAATACTTGGCAGCAGTTGAAGGGGCAGGATTTTATTATTTATTATCGTTCAGCTGTTCCTGATGATTTTGTTCAGACGACAATGGATACTGGAGAGGATGAATTAAAAAGGGTCATAGATAATCTTGGGATTACGAGCAATCCAAGCTGGACTGGACCAAGGCAGATCAAGATTTATATTTATAAGGACCATGATGATTTTGTTAAGAATAGCGGACAAGCAATATGGGCCCATGGGGTTGCTTTCGCGAGGGCTAAGACGATCAAATTATACCCTGACGTGGCTGGATTTTTTGATTCCATCTTGCCGCATGAATTGGGCCATATCATTTTTAGGGATTATATTGGTTTTGATGCAGAAGTCCCCTTATGGTTTGAAGAAGGGGTGGCCATTTATCAGGAAAAAGCCAAGCGTTTAGGTTCTAATGATATTGTTAAAGAGGCCATTGCAAATGGTCAATTTATTCCTTTAACACAACTCACAGGTGTGCGATTATATAAGGACTCTAATAATCAGGTGGTAGATTTGTTTTATTCCGAATCCGCCAGTGCTGTATATTATTTGATCACGGAATTAGGAGAGCAGGAGTTCTATATGTTTTTACAAGAGCTAAAGAATGGCACAGCGTTTGTTGATGCTCTTCACAAAGTTTATTTAAGGTTCAAGACAACGGATGAATTAAATCAGACATGGATGGAATATTTACAAGGATAGCAAGATGAGCAAACATTATCATTTGATAGGCATCGGTGGAATTGGCATGGGAACCTTGGCCTCTTTGCTTTTGGATAAGGGCAATACCGTTAGTGGGTCAGATTTGAAAGAAAACGAAATGATGATGGGGCTTAAAAAACAGGGAGCGACTGTTTTTGTAGGCCATAAAACTGGGAATATTGTGAAGAGTGTTGATTATGTGGTTTATTCATCTGCCATCCGTGTCAATAATCCGGAACTTTTTGAAGCAGAGAGCCGTAATATCCCGGTGCTGCGACGGGCCGAGGTGTTGGCGCAATTGGTCAATAGTCAGGTAGGCATTACGATTGCAGGCGCGCATGGAAAAACAACTACGACTTCCATGGTTTCAAGTTTATTGATCAACGCGGACCTTCGTCCTACCACCGCCATCGGTGGTATCATCAATGGGCAAACAGCTTATAATGCTAATTTGGGAGAGGGTAAATATTTTGTCGCTGAGGTTGATGAAAGTGATGGGACCTTCCTTTATTTTAATCCGTTTTATTCGATTATTACCAATATGGATTTTGAGCATGTGGATTTTTATAAAAATTGGGAAGGTATCACTCAGGCTTATGTTAGGTTCATTAATTGCACGCAAAGTGGCGGGAAATTAATTGTTTGTGGTGAGGATAAAAGGCTGATTGAGTTGGTGCGTCAACAAAAAGTCCCAGCGATCACCTATGGTTTTAGTGATGAGCAGGATGTGTATGCAGTGAGAGTCGTGACAGATGGTTTTCAATCGACATTTTCTTGTCATACACGCAAAGGCAAATTAGGGGATTTTGAGCTCAATGTTCCAGGTCGGCACAATATCCTAAATGCGTTGGCGTGCATCAGTTTAGGTTTGCAGTTAGGAATTTCTTATGAGGTGATGTTTAAGACTTTAAAAATTTTTACTGGTGTTAAACGCCGTTTTCAATTAAAAGGGCGTGTGGATGATGTGATGGTCATCGATGATTACGGTCATCATCCGACAGAAATTCAGGCTACCCTTAATGCGGCTCGATTATTTTCTCCTAAACGCCTCATCACGGTCTTCCAACCGCATCGCTATTCCAGGACAAAATTCTTGTTGAATGAGTTTGTTGAATCCTTGGCCTTAAGCGATGAATTGATCCTGACGGACATTTACGCGGCCAGCGAAAAGGTTAGTGAAGGTGTTGGGGTGACGGAGCTCTTGGTAAAGGTACAAGCGAAATTAGGCCCCAAGGTAATTTTTTTAAAGAAAGAAGAAATCTTAAAACATTTGCAGGATTATGTTCATCCAGGTGATATGGTGCTTTTCCTGGGTGCGGGTGATATTTATCATCTGTCAGATGAATTGGTTAAGATTTTAAGTGCAGAAAGAGTCTCATGAGCGATCGAAAATTTGGAACCATAGGGGTATTGATGGGCGGTTACTCTTCTGAGCGTGAAATTTCCTTGCGTTCCGGTCAGGCCGTGGCGGATGCTTTATCACAAGAAGGCTATCGGGTTTTGCCTTTGGATATCACTACGGATGATCAAGCCAAGATCATTCAACAAATTCAAAGGGTGCCTTTGGATGTTGCTTTCATTGCCTTGCATGGTCGTTTGGGGGAAGATGGTGTCATCCAAAGTATTTTAGAAAAATTGGAAATCCCTTATACCGGTTCGGGCGTTAAGGCGAGCCAAATGGCGTTTAATAAGATTCTAACTCAAAGGGCCCTTAAGGCCGCAGGCTTGCCGGTGGCCGCACATTATTGCATTACCGACGGACGGAATGTAGATTTCAAAACTGCCTGGGCCCAGATCAAATCCACCCCTTTGGTGGTTAAGGCTGCCTGCGAAGGATCGAGCATCGGAGTGCATATTGTCCGTCACCCTTCCGAGTGGGAGCCAGCTTTTAAGAATGCTTTGAGTTATGGCCCTCAGATCATTGTTGAGCAATTTATCAAAGGACGTGAATTTACGGCAGGGGTGTTTGATCACGAAGCTTTACCGTTAGTGGAAATCTGTCCGAAAACAAATTTTTTCAGCTTCAATGCAAAATATCAAAAAGGAGCTACCCAATACGTTTGTCCGGCAGAGATCCTCGAGGATTTAACCAGAAAAATAAAAGAAATTTCCATGGCTGCTGTTGATGTCTTGGGCTGTGAGGGATTTGCCAGGGTGGATTTACGGGTGGATGATCATGGGCAGCCTTTTATTTTGGAGATCAATACCATTCCTGGATTTACGGGGACAAGTCTTTTTCCTAAAGCTGCCCAGATGGCGGGGCATAGCTTTGTACAAGTATGTGAGAAATTGTTGAGTTTAGCTTTGAAATCGAAGCAACCTTAGATTGGCAAGGAGCAGGGAATCTTGGCAAAAAAATCCAGCGTTAATATATCCAGCATCGCGGTTATACGGGTCATTATTTTTTTAATCATTGGTTTTATTCTCTTTACGGGGTATGTCAATGCTGTTGAATTCTTGACGCATTCACCTTTATTTGAAGTTAAAGAGGTCATGATTGATCGCTCCATCCAGTTTATTGATCTACGGGCCTTAAAGGACCTTAAAGGGGCTAATATCTTCAAGGTCGATCTTAGCAAAGTAGATCGTCAAATCGCGGAAAGGTATCCGTACATCGCTCAACTCAGAGTGGTTCGTCAACTGCCGGATCGCATCCTTATATTGGCTAAAAAACGTGAGCCTTTGATGCAGGTTTATATTAAGAAAAAATATTTGATCCTGGATACGGAAGGGGTGGCTCTGTATTACCTGCTTACGCCTGCAAACTTGCCACAGATTTATGGCATCCCTTTAGAACATGGGTGGTTATTTTTAGGGGGGCATATCCGTGGCCAGGAATTGAGCAAGGTGGTAGACATTTTGAATGCATTTAAGCAGTCTTCTTATTTGCGTCGATGGCGTATCCATGCCGTTCAAGCGGGGAATCTCTCTAAGATTGATTTGACCGTTGGAGAAAATATGCATGTCATCCTTGACCAGGATGATACACAGGATAAGATAGAGTTATTGCAGATGTTGATTTCTACTAATAAAATAGATTTGAATAAAGTAAAGTACATCGATCTAAGGTTTAAAGAGCCCGTAATTGCCAACAATGTAGATGAGGACAAGGAATGATGTTTAAGAAAATGGCGCAAGTACAGTATTTTTGCGGGCTGGACCTAGGCACGCATACCATGAAGGCCAGTATTGTCTGCGCTAAAGACGAGGATAATCTGGACTTGTTGGGTATTTATGAAACCCGATCGACGGGCATTAAAGAAGCGTCGATCAGCGATATCACTGAACTTGCCGAATGCATTCAGCGCACTGTGCAAGGGGTTATGGAAAAGACCGGTATCAGGGTTCATGCAGTGCAGTTGGGTGTCAGTGGAAATTTTTTGACAACCCGTCGCTCTTCTGCGGTCATTCCCTTGATCGATAGCGGGACTAAGGTTATCTCTAAATTTGATCTGCGCAAAGTGGATCATCAGGCTAAACTACTGGGTGTTAATTTGGAAGAAGAGATCATCCATGATTTCCCGCAGTTATATAAAGTCGATGATATAAATTCTTCAATAAATCCGACGGGATTGATCGGACGCAAAATAGAAACTAATCTCTTATTGTTGACGGCCAACAGCCTTCGGGTGCGCAATTTGACTAAAGCCGTACATCAGGCAGGCTTTGAGGTGACGAGTGTGGCTTTTGGCGGATATGCGGCCAGTGACGTGGCCATCGATCAAGCGGATAAAGTATTAGGCTGTGCCCTGGTTGATATTGGGGCCAATATCACGTCAGTGATTTTCTTCAAAAATGGCATTGTAGGGGATGTGCAATTTATCCCATGGGGTGGAAATTATGTGACACAGAGCATCGCGGAACGTTTAAGCCTGACTATTGATCTGGCTGAAGAAATTAAAAAGACACATGCGGTGGCCAGTCAAACCAATCCAAATGAAATCTCTGGAGAAATCTTAGTCAAGCGGGAGAAGGGATATATTCCTATTCGTCGGGAATCGGTTTGCGAAGCTGTTAATTGGGAGATTGAGAATTTCTTAACCCATTTGGAAACAGTTATTAAAGGTTCGTATCTTTATCACCAAATGAATAAAGGCATTGTGATGGTGGGTGGGGGATCTTTATTAACAGGTGCCATTGAACGTATTGAAGAGCGGATCAACAGACCTGTGCGCATGGGGGCTGCCACTCCAGGTTTGAGTAATTCAGCAATGTATGCGGCTAGTATTGGTTTGGCGCGGATGCATTATTTGAAGAAGAAAGAAGATAGCATTGGTATCAAGACACCATTGAATTTTAAAGACAAGATCATCAACAGTGTCAAAGAACTATGCCAGGAGTATTTTTAATCTTCCGGGGATTTGTTATCGTTGCGGCGTTTACTTAAGTTGAATTCAATGTTTTTAAGCACACTGCGAAGTCTTGAATTGCTGTTAATGATATTAAGAACACCAAGGGCGATGAGTAATAAGAGCATGACAATCAATGTCATATTGATCGATTGAGTCAATAATAATTGATCAGTGACATTGCCTTTTTGAATATCAAAGCTGGTATTAATGAGTTTTAAGGCGTTGATGAAGGATAGAAGGAAAATAATAGCCAGGATCGCTTCAAACAAGATGACGTAAAAGTGACGTCCCATCCATTGGGCGGCGCGATTGTCCCATTGCTTTAATTTATTCATTAAGTCGTTAGAAGCCATTTTCAATCTCCTTGTTTCTTATTGTATGAGCTGTTGATTTGAAAGCAACAAGTATTTATGAATAAAATCCTATTTTTCTATTTATTTATTTTAAGTCCCATATTTTTTTCCGGATGCATTACCGGCCCAGGGGTTAGCGGGAATTTAGGCTATAGCCAGAATCGTCGGGTGATTATTGTAGGCGAGAAGGTTTCACCAGATATTGCTGTTTATTATCAGCGTCGCTATGATGCCATGGTATGGTTCACACCGACCCAGGGCTTGATGAAGGATTCAGCTCAGGTCATTCTTAAAGGTTTTGGGCCTTCCGAAGCAATGAGATCATTGATCAATGAACTAAAAAGTATTGATTATAGCCTTGGTCGTTGGGAAATCATCGTGCCTAAAATTGGCGAAGGGTATTTTTTAGCGACCCTTAAAGATATGGATACAGGGTCATTGGCTCATGCCCGCGGCAATATTGTTTTGATTGACTCTAATGGGAATAAAGATATCGAAGCTCAAGTGTCCCGCGTTACTGATAATAGTTTCTTCGTTACCTACGAGTTTCAGAAATATTAAAAAATATTTTTAATTATTTATGATGAGCCGCTCGCCATGCGTCCATTCGTGCTTTAGCATTGGCACGCAATTCATCCAGATAAGCCTTGGCATCCGGATTAGCGTTTAGGAAGGCTTCTCTATAATCCTTCATTTCTTTAAAAAAAGCAGCCCGTTTGGCATTTTCTTCTTTTTGGAAGGCAACCCATGAGGCAGGTGCTTGGGGCATTGATTGGGCAAAGGAAATTACAGGGAAGAGTATCATTAAAGCAATTATCCCTAAACATATTTTTTTCATATCATTTTCCTTTTTAGATAATCCTTTTTTGATAATTGAGATTTTGGAGTTCCTTCGTTTCTTAAAATAGATTATCACAATTGGGGCAGAAATAATTCAAAAAATTAAGAAATCAGATAATCTATTTACGATGAACCATAAAGACAACAATGATAAGTCCGGTCGCAATCCCTAATATCAATCCTACCCATTTATTTGGTTTTTGAGCCATTTGGTCATCTCCTTATTTGGTGTTCATAACGCATGAGTTTCTCATCCCAGCTAATATTGATATTAGCCGGGATAATTTTGTCGCTGGGCGTACATTTATTATTATCATTTAAGACGGCTAGACTTGTTTCCATGTCAGCCTTGCCCTTGCCTGTAAAATTGACTTTTAAGTCAAAACATTCATTTTTGTTTTTCATGGCCTGCAATTCATTCCGCCAGGAGATCAGGCTTTTGTATGAAACCCCGTATTCATAAGAATGGCCTCCGGCGCGATCTAAGAATAACAAGGTGGCAATGAGTAGGATGACGGTTGATAGAATTCCTAGTAATACGATGATCTTGCCCCAATAGAATTTCCACCACTTTAAAGCCGCAAATCCTGTGAGGATGCTATAGGCTGGGAATAGAACGATGCAGTAATGCATGGAGGTGGGTATTTTGAATAGGATATAAGACAGGGTGGTGATTAAGAGCATTAGTCCTGAAATTTGAAAAATAATGGGATATTCCTTTAGATGGCCTTCGGATGGATCAAGGATTTTACCTTTAAAGAGCCATCGGAAGTATTCGTAGGTTCCTGCGATAAAAAGCAGGCCGGGTATAAAGGTTAGTGGATAAAGAATGAATCTCCATTGGCCGGCGATGGCTTTCAATGTTTGATTGAAATCAAATCTAAAATAAGTCCTGAAGAAATCATAAGAAGCCATGCGTAAATGAAATGTGAATATTTTCCAATGAAAGCCGCGTGTTTTGGAAGTGCCGAAAGCCAGTAAATTAGAGGCTTCTTTTTCTTTAAATAAATGTATTAAGTAAGGGGTGAACAAAACAAAGCTGGCAAGAAGAGTTAAGCCAATGATCTTCCGATCGATTTTTTTCCAATAGGCAATAGCAACGATGATAAGCAAGGGGAATAAGGTAAAGCCTGACCCATGGATTTGGGAAGCCACATCTGCCAGTAAACCCATGTAGAGAAAATTCCACCAAAGTTCGTATTTGACCAATCTAAATAAGGAGATGTTAAATAAAATCATTAGCAATGGCAGGGAGCACTGGGCCCAGATATTATTTGAATAAATGGTGAACGCGGGGAATAAGGCCAGGAAGGCGGATGACAAAACAGCGTATTCTTCAGGCAGGGTGCAATAAAAGAAAATGATGGCAATGGCTAAGGCCAACAGATTCATGCCAAAAAAACAAGATGTCAGGCAAGCTGGGTCATTAGTAAAAGCAGTGAATACGCCCATTATATAGGGAAAGAAGGGAGGATTGTTGAGCCCAAGTCCCGAGCGCATGCCATGAGTGATTAAAAAATGCGCGGTTCTGGCTTCATTGCCGAGACCAATGGCAAAGTATTGATCATTCTTAAATTCAAAAAAAGAAAGTTGATAAAACCGGAGGGCAAAGGCGATAATAAAAATGAGGATCAGTGGGAAGATGTTTTTATTTAAATTAATTTTCATGCAAGTTGTGTTTGTTTCTATTTAAAATCGTTAAATTTTATTCTAATCGCCATCTTGAGATATAACAAGATTGATTTACAAAAGCATTACAAAGGGCTAATATATAGAACTTTATTTTGGAATTTTCATTTTTGTAAAATTTGCGCCTGTAGCTCAACTGGACAGAGCATTAGTCTTCGGAACTAAGGGTTGGGGGTTCGAGTCCCTCCAGGCGCGTTTTAATTATTTTTTATCTTTACTTTAAAATGACTTTTGGGTAATATTCCATCCTGTGGAAAATTCATTAAATAATACACCTTTAGTTGATGAGCATGTGGCCTTGGGTGCCAAGATGGTTGGCTTTGGCGGCTGGAACATGCCTTTGCAATATGTAAGCATCTTGGCCGAGTGGGAGCACAATCGTCGCACCGTTTCGCTTTTTGACTGTTCACATATGGGGGAGTTTATCATTAAGGGCGACGCGCTTGAGTGTGGTTTAGATAAAATAGTGACCCATACGATTGTAGATATGCCTGTGAACACCTGCCGTTATGGGGCCATGCTCAATGAGGCCGGTGGTGTGATCGATGACCTCATCGTTTACCGCAAAGGCCCACAGGAATGGATGATTGTTGTCAATGCTTCTAATATAGAGAAGAACGCTCGTCACTTTCGAGCCCATTTAAAGCCAAGAACATATTTTGAAGATGCTTCGTTTAAAACAGCCAAGCTGGATTTGCAGGGTCCCCAATCGCGCGACGTCTTGAAGGTGTTGGCTCCTGGTATTGAAAAATTAAGTTACTATACATTTGATCAATTTCAAATCAATGGGATTCATTGTTTGATCAGCCGCACCGGTTACACCGGCGAGCTTGGGTACGAGATCTACTGTCCTTGGGAAAAGTGTAAAGAAATCTGGAAAACTATTTTGGCCCATGCTACAGTAAAACCAACAGGTTTAGGGGTGCGCGATGTCTTGCGTGTCGAGATGTGTTACAGCCTGTATGGTCATGAGCTTGATGAAACAATCTCGCCGATGGAAGCAGGTTTAGATAAATTTATCGACGGGAATAAAGATTTTATTGGGCGGAAGGTGGCATTGGCTAAAACACCTGGACGCATCATCGGTTATTTTATCAGTAACTCCCGAAAAAGCCCCAGGGCTGGCAATAAGATTTTTGATGCAGGGGGGCAAGAAATCGGGGTTGTTACCAGTGGTACTTTTTCACCAGGCTTACAGGTTGGTATTGGCATAGGATTCATGAGCCGCCTCAGCAAGGATGTAGGGGTAGAGATTTTTTTCGGTGATGAAAAAAATAAAGCTGCGGCCATTGTTGCCAAAAGGCCTTTTTATAAAAATGGATCTTTTAAAACGTAATCATTCTTAACATCAGGAGCAAGGCATGGAGATCGAAGAAAATTTTCTTTATACAAAAGAACATGAATGGGTTTCCGTCGAGGATAATATCGCAACCATGGGCATTACAGATTATGCTCAGGAAGCTTTAGGTGATGTGACTTATGTCGAGCTTCCTGAAGAGGAATCTGAGATTGAGCAATTTGAACAATTTGTTTCCGTTGAATCAGTGAAGGCTGCCAGTGATATTTATGCCCCCATGGGTGGGCGTGTCACGGAAGTTAATCGCAAGCTTGAGGATAATCCGGCATTGATCAACAAAGATTGTTACGGCAAAGGTTGGATCGCCAAGATCGAAATCAATGACATGGATGAAAGCACGAACCTCATGAGCGCAGAAGAGTATCGGAATTATTTGGATTCTTTGCATTGATAAAAATTTAATATATTCGAAGGATCTTCGACGTAAGCTTTTTTGATTAGGATTTATTTTTGAACCCGTATATCACTAATACTCCCCAAGAAGTTGGGCAAATGCTCAAGAGCATCGGTGTTGAAAGCATCGATGCCCTTTTTGCTGATATCAAGCCAGAGCACAGGCCAAAATCTTTTGATTTGCCCAAAGGCTTATCGGAATATGAAGTCGTGCGTCATGTCACCGCCCTGTCTTTAAAGAATAATGTGCATGTGGTTCCTTTTATCGGCGGTGGGTATTATGACCATTACATCCCGACGGCCGTGCCTTCATTGACATCCCGCGGGGAGTTTTACACGGCCTATACACCCTATCAACCCGAATGTGCCCAGGGGACATTGCAAGCCCTTTTTGAATATCAAAGCTCCATGTGCGCCCTGACAGGGATGGATGTTTCCAATGCCTCACTGTACGACGGGGGAACAGCTTTATATGAAGCCATGATGATGTCGATCCGCATCACCGGGCGTAATAAGGTGATCATGGACGGCGGGGTCAGTCCCATTTATCGTAAGATTTTAAAGACATACACACATCATTTATCTTATCAATTTGAAGAAACACCCGTCGTGCATGGTCAAAGCAGTCGGCAAGAGATATACCGTCTTTTAGATAAGGAAACAGCGGTTGTTATTTTACAGAACCCTAATTTTTTTGGATCTATTGATGACTTCACAGATATCGTCGCAAAAGCACATAGCGTGGGTGCTTTGGTTATCATCAGTGTTTATCCCATCTCTTTAGGGTTGTTAAAAACACCTGCCCAGATGGGTGCTGATATCGTGACCGGTGAAGGCCAGTCTTTAGGATTACCTCTTAATTTTGGCGGCCCTTATTTAGGGTTTATCTGTGCGCGTAAGAAATATATCCGTAAAATGCCCGGCCGTATCGTCGGGGAAACAGTTGATTCTAATGGGAAGCGTTGTTTTGTGAATACCTTGCAAGCCCGTGAGCAGCATATCCGTCGGGAAAAGGCCACATCCAATATTTGCACCAATGTCTCTTTATGCGCGCTTCAGGCAGCGATCTTTATGGCAGTCATCGGCAAGAATGGTTTGAAGGAAATGGCACAATTGAATTTGGATAAGGCTGAATATGCCAAACAACTTTTATCCAAGATCAAGGGTGTTGAAGTCAAGCGTTCAGCGCCGACTTTTAATGAATTTACTGTTCATTTGCCTAAAGATGCCTCCCAAGTTGTTTCCGCGATGATGCAGAAAGGTTTTGCCGCAGGATTTCCTTTGGGCCGTTATTACCCGGGCATGGAGCGCTATTTACTAGTCGCTGTCACCGAGAAGCGTACCAAAGAAGAAATTGACCGTTATGCGAAAGCGTTGCAGGAAGTTATTGAACAATAAAATCACGGGATTAAATAAATATGGAATTAATTTTTGAAAAATCGATCGCGGGGCGTAGGGGGTTTGATTTTGGGGTCTCTGATGTTCCTGTGCATGTGAATATTCCTGCAAATTACGCACGCAGTGAAGACGCTCCTTTGCCGGAAGTATCCGAACTTGAGGTGGTGCGCCATTACACCCGTTTATCACAAAAGAATTTTTCCATTGATACTCATTTTTATCCGCTTGGCTCATGCACCATGAAATATAATCCGAAATTCACTGAAGCACTGGCCCGTCTTTCAGGATTTACCGACCTTCATCCCTTATTAGCCCAGTTATCCGGCGGCGAGCGGTGGACGCAGGGGGCTTTGCAGATCTTATATGAACTTGAGCAATGGATGTGTGAGATGACGGGCTTTAGCAATTTCACCATGCAGCCTTTAGCGGGTGCTCATGGCGAGTTGACCGGCATCATGCTCATGGCGGCGTATCATAAGTCCAAAGGCAATTCTAAAAAGAAATATGTCATCATTCCTGATTCCGCGCATGGCACTAATCCTGCCTCAGCTGCCGTCGCTGGTTATGAAACGATCTCGATCCCATCAAATAAAGACGGTGGCATGGATTTAGAAGCGCTCAAGGCCGCTGTTAACGAAGAGACCGCTGGACTCATGATGACAGTCCCCAGCACCTATGGTGTTTTTGAGCCGAATATCAGCGAAATTGCCAAGATCATCCACGCAGTTGATGGGATTATGTATTATGACGGGGCTAATTTAAACGCTGTTCTAGGCCGTTGCCGTCCTGGAGATGTCGGTTTTGATGTGATGCATATCAATACGCATAAAACTTTTACAACTCCTCATGGCGGCGGTGGCCCAGGTTCTGGCCCGGTGGGGGTTAATGAGAAATTAGCTAAATTCTTGCCCATCTCTCGTGTGGTTAAACGTAGCGACGGTATTTATGCCCTGGATTATAATTATGCCCAATCGATCGGCTATATCGCTTCGTTTTATGGGAATTTTGGACTTTTAGTTAGGGCGTATGCCTATATTTTGATGCTGGGCCAGGAAGGCTTGGCAGATACCACCAATCACGCGGTGCTTAATGCCAATTACATCATGAAGAAGCTTGAGCCCTATTATAAAATTTGTTTTGATCGGATATGCATGCATGAAAGTGTTTTTTCAGCGTCCAAACAGGCAGAGCGAGGGGTGCATGCCATTGATATTGCCAAATTCTTAATTGATCAGCAGATCCATCCACCGACGGTGTATTTCCCTATCAGTGTGCCTGAGGCCATCATGATTGAGCCGACTGAATCGGAATCCAAACAAACCATGGATCATTTCATTGAGAAAATGATTGAAGCCGATGAGCTGTCTAAAAGTGATCCTGCGGCTTTTAAAGAATTTCCAAAAACCATGCCAGTGGCTCGTCCTGATGAAGTCAAGGCCGCCCGTGATGTTAAAACCAGTTTCTTTTTGTCAGCCCCCGTGGATGCAGCTTAGAGACATTTCATTTCCCACTCCGCAGGAAAATATCACCTTTGATGATGTTTTATTGAATTTAGCTGAAAAGCACGAAGCAGGTGAGTATTTACGCTTTTGGGAATCACCTAGTGTATTCGTGGTTCTAGGCCGCATTGGGCGGGCAGAGATTGACGTCAATGCCACTAATACTAAAACGGATGGCATTCCTGTCTTAAGGCGCTCTTCCGGTGGCGGGACTGTTGTCCAGGGGCCAGGATGTCTTAATTATAGCCTGATTCTTTCCAAACAAAAACATCCTGAGTTAAATGATTTACGAAAATCTTATGAATGGATCAGCGCTAAGGTGATCTCATCTTTACATCAGGCAGGGGTTGAGGCGTATTTTAGGCCGATATCAGACATGGCCACGGGTCTCAACGAGAAAAAATTCTCCGGTAATGCCCAACGCCGCGGGAAACATTATGTTTTGCATCATGGCACCATCCTTTATGACTTTGATTTATCTTTAATTAGCCGCTATTTGAATATGCCGCAAGATATACCTGAATATCGTAAGCATCGACCTCACACAGACTTTGTCACCAATGTCCCTATTGTTGTACAAGCCTTTAAAGATCATCTGGCACAAGCTTTTTCTGCTTTAGCGCTGCAAGCTCCTAGTAATGCAGAACTTTCATTCTTAAATAGCGGTCGGACACATTAAACAAAACCTTTGCCAAGCAAGAAACAGGTAATCTGGTTTGACCCTACAAAAATTTTCAGATAGTTAATGATATTTTATATAAATTTGGTAGTATATTGCCATGTCTGCCAAGATTTCATTGTTTCTCTTATTGATCGCGGGTATTTGTTTCTCCCAACCTGTTTCTGCTGATCTTCCCCAAGCCAATTCAGATAAAGACTATCAACAATACGTGGATTTTTTCGAGAAAGTTTATAAAACTTTTGAAGATAATTATTACCTTGCCCCTGACCCTAAGATTTATGATCATTTTTTAAAAAAGTTTAATACTCTTATTTACGCGCAGCTTAAAGGCGAAGGTAGAAGTAGTGATTATGTCCGATGGCGTAGCGCTTGGTATTTGGTGGATGCTTTAAGGTCCAAGGATGACCGCTTTAGTCAATTTTATCCACCCAAACCTGCCGTGAAATTCCAACATGAGGCCCTTGGTGAAAAGATCGACCTGGGGATTGAAGGCAAAAAGAATGATATCGGTTTCTTAGTCACCCGCATGGAGCCGCGTTCAGATGCGTATGATAAAGGTTTGCGTGAGGATGATCTTATCCTGCAGATTGATGGGGCCAGTGTTAAGCCTTTGTCAGAAGGTGATATCGAAAGTAAATTAACGCCTTTGGTCAACACGAAGGTCAAATTGTCTTATCTTAGTAATGAGACAAAGACGCAAAAAATCATTGAAGTGACCAGTAAAGAATATTTCAAGCAGACCGTGTTTATGCATCCGGTGCCGGTGGATGGGGTGTTTTGTTTAGAGGTGCCTAAATTCAATCGCGCGACCGGTGATGATATGTTCCGTTTTTTGCAATTGATTGAGGCAGAGCATCCTAAGGGATTAGTTTTGGATTTGCGAGGCAATCCCGGCGGCCCACCCTTAGCGGCCCGTGAAATTTCAGCATTTTTCCTTAAAGGCGGCGATGAATTGGTTTATTTTCAAAAGCGCAATGAGCCTAAGATTGATCTGGATGTCCCAGCCATTGATCCCCGATACCAGTTTACCGGTCCTATTGTCATTCTGGTCGATGCTGATACTGGTTCTGCGGCAGAATTATTTTCCGGTATTATGCAGTTTAGGGGCAGGGCTGTTGTCTTGGGGGTCAATACCGCAGGGCAAATTTTATTGAAATCCATGTTCCCTATGGAAGATGGTTCCTCGATTGCCTTGGTCACTGCCCGTACCCATTATCCTGATGGTTCTGTTTTTGGTTTTGATGGCATCACTCCTGATAAAATCATCTCTGATGCGCCTAAGGACGGGCTGATTAATTTGGCAGCGTCTTATATTGCCATGAAAACCCGCCAATAAAATTATGGTCATTTTGTTATACATATTTTTAGGTCAATGTGTTTTTGCCGTTGCGGTGATCTTTGTTTTGAAAAGATTGCTGGATAAGGAATTGATGGACGCGGCTTTTGAGAAATTCGAATCTTGTAAAACTTCGTCAGATATTAAAGAAATTGATGTTTATTCCGCTTCAAGGGTCAATGATGAGTTTAAAGCGCATCTTGAATCCATCAGGAAGCGCAAGATGCCTGAAGCGAATTTGAATTTTCAAGAGAATGCAGGGCTTAAAGGTGGTATCGTTATCAAGGTAGGTGAGCTTCTTTTGGATTTTAGCCTTTCTAGCCGTTTGCAGAATTTCTGGTCATGAACACTTCAAACAAAAAAATCCTTATCATTGTTCCTGCATTTAATGAGTGCGGCAATATCGGGCGCACGGTCGAAGAGATTCGCCAATTGTCCCCCGGCGTTGATGTTTTGGTGATCGATGATGGTTCTCTTGATGTCACTGCCGATGAGGCAAGATTGGCCGGAGGGATGGTTGTTTCTTTGCCGTTTAATTTAGGGATTGGTGCCGCTGTGCAGACAGGGTTTCAGTACGCCCAAAGGTATGGGTATGATATTGCGGTGCAGATCGACGGGGATGGCCAGCACGACGCGTCTTTTTTAAACAAGATCATTGAACCTATTCTTCGTGATGAGGCGGATATGGTGGTCGGGAGTCGCTTTTTGCAAAAGGTGGGAGGCTTTCAATCATCATTTAGCCGCAGGGTGGGTATTAATTTTTTTGTGCACTTGATCAACATGCTAACAGGGGTGAAGGTCAATGATCCAACGTCAGGGTTTCGGGCGTACAATAAAAAAATGATCGGATTATTCTCTGAATATTATCCGCACGATTTTCCAGAGCCTGAAGCCATTGTGGTGGCTCAACAGGCAGGGGCGCGGATTGTTGAATTGCCCGTGATCATGCGCGCCCGTGAAGCGGGGAGTAGTTCTATTCGATATTTTAAAACATTGTATTATATGGTTAAGGTTACCTTGGCGATTTTGTTGCACATGATTCGGCAAAAAAACAGGGGTGGATCATGAATATTCATTTGGTTGCGATCATTGTCTCGGTCACTATCTTTTTATTTGTGATTGATCTTGTCCGTCGGCGGAAATTGACATTCAAATATGCGATGGCTTGGTTGATTGTTTCTGGCGGGGCTATTCTTTTTGCTGTCTTTTACCGCTTGCTTTTTGCCTTAGCCGCCCTGCTTGGCTTTGAATTACCCAGCAATTTCATTTTCTTCGCTTTGTTTTGCGTGTTTGTTTTCTTAAGCCTTCTGTTGACGGTGTTTTTGTGTCAGCAAAATAATCGAAATGATGTCATGGCCCAAAAAATCGCCTTGCTTGAATTTGAGTTGAAGGAATTGAAGAAGAAATTAAAAGTTGAATAAGCGATTTGAATATTTCTTTGAAGGTACGCATTGTAAGGAATAAATTTATTCTTTTCGCTCCACGGTCGATTTCTTAACGCCAAAGGTCTCATGATTTTCGGTGGCTGAAAAACTCGCCTTAAGTTTTTCTAAAAACTTAAGGCTCGAACATTTCAGCCATTCCTCGCCCTACGGCTCGGAATTCCCTCAAATCATGAGCTGCTTTGGCTAAAATCGACAGTGTCGCTCAAAGAACAAATTTATTCCTTACAATGCGTACACGCTATTGAGAGTAAATATTTTTATCTAAACCCAAACAGATAGATGTTACAGGAGAAGTTGAGGCATGAATGATGTAAACCCTATAACTGTTAGCGTTATTGTTCCGGCTTACAATGCTTCGGAGACTATCGGTAAGACGCTCGCGGCTTTGGCTCAACAGCAGTGCTTTCAGCCTTTTGAGGTGATTGTGGTGGATGATGGTTCCACTGATAATACGGCGGATATTGTATGCTCATTTGCTTCAGTGCGTTACGTGCGTCAGGAGAATGCTGGCCCTGCGGTTGCCCGCAATCATGGGGCCAGGTTAGCCCAGGGTGAGTACTTAGCTTTTACTGATTCTGATTGCATTCCCCATAAGGATTGGATTGCACAATTGATGGAAGCAATGAGCCAGCAACAAGTTGGGGTCGTTGCGGGAAGTTATGGGATTGCCAATCCAGACAATTTGTTGGCGCGATGTGTTTATAAAGAAATTTTGTGGCGACATATCAATTTAATGCCTGATTTTCCCAAATCTTTTGGCAGTTACAACTTTTGCGTCAGGAAGAATGTTTTTAATGCGGTAGGGGGCTTTAACGCGGCTTATCGGAATGCCAGTGGTGAGGATAATGATCTGAGTTATAAGATCGTGCAATCAGGTTGGCGGATTTATTTTA
>Ga0302280_1001340_pt1 | contig 20385 bp, 21 predicted proteins | sample III_Fen_E1_1_FD_198771 | JGI IMG/M metagenome (GOLD analysis project Ga0302280, IMG submission 198771) | Peat permafrost microbial communities from Stordalen Mire near Abisko, Sweden - III_Fen_E1_1 | ecosystem: Environmental > Terrestrial > Soil > Wetlands > Permafrost | place: Sweden: Abisko... | reverse complement strand
AAAACAAATAATTCTCCATTTTCTTTTAATATCATTGAATAATAGGAACCACAACAAATGGATTTTATTGTTGGATCTTGCATTAATAAAGTTGGTTTGTTAATATTATTATTGTGTCCAAGTCCCAATTGACCATAAGAATTATCTCCAAAAACAAATAATTCTCCATTTTCTTTCAATATCATTGAATGATGGTAACCATGGGAAATAGATTTTATTGTTGGATCTTGCATTAATAAAGTTGGTTTGTTAATATTATTATTGTGTCCAAGTCCCAGTTGACCATGAGAATTATATCCAAAAGCTAATAATTCCCCATTTTCTTTTAATATCATTGAATGTGAATTACCACAACAAATGGATTTTATTTTTGAATTTTCCATTAATAAAGTTGGTTTGTTAATATGATTATTATGTCCAAGTCCCAGTTGACCATGAGAATTCTGTCCAAAAACATAAACTGAATTATCAAAAGAAAAAATATTATAATTCGCCATTTATTTGAATTATATTATATTTAGGATTCTCATATGATATCATTTTCAATTTTTTTGAATAAAATTAAATGCACTTAATGATTTCAAATAGTACAAATTTTGGGATTTTCCATTTAATTTATACCATCTTTATATATCCAACTAATCAATTCATTATACTTATTTATATAGTACCCACCCTTAGTTTCAAATTCCACCAAACCCTTGTGAGTTTTCTATTAAATTCACAAAACTTCTATTTTCCATTTAATTCACACCAAGTTTATATATTCTAATGGCAAGTTTAATATACTTATTTTATTTAATGATAAAATTCATTAAAAAATACATCTTTCTCGTGACTCCATTGGTCGAATCATAATTTATATTTCAAATTACTTATTCATTTTTATATTATTATGTCAAACTGCATAATTAGAAATCAATATTCAATTTTGCAAGTACAATATTAATTATTTATTTTTGTGATTTTTGCATCCAATTCACATAAATAGTACCTTTATTACTCATCACAATTACAATTGGTCCACACCATCACTTTTTACACACTACAATTTATTAGGCATAAGAAGTGTAATAAGATGTATTATTTGTGATATTTTATAGTTTTTTTGTGAATTTAATCACAATTTCACAGTCTTATTTGTACTTCTTGTCACTATAAATTGTTTTATATTCCAATTGGCCCACTCCATCACTTTTTATGCGCCGCAATTTATTAGGCATAAGAAGTGTAATAAGATGTATTATTTGTGATATTTTTTGATTTTTTGATGAATTTTATCACAATTTCACAGTCTTATTGATACTTCTTGTCATTATAAATTGTTTTACATATTATCAATAAATTATAATATATCCACACATAAATTAATTATCTTTTTTCATCAATTCATTCATCTTATCAACAAATACATTCACTTTCATTGATTTATCATATGGTTTTGCTGACATATCATCAAATTCTTTCCCTATGTTCTCAGATTTCTTCACATAATTCTTCTGCATTGATACACTATGACCCATCAATTTTGCTAAATCCGCATTACCACCACTTATCATCTCACTATGCTCATCCAAATATGATATATATGCATGTCTCATTATATTCACCGATATACCCTTCCCCAAATGTTTCATAAATAAGTTTGTCATCTTGTTTATCATCGATCTCTTTGATAAACCAAATAAACTTTCCTTATCACCTATCTTATTCTCACTTATATATTCTCTCAATATCCTACCATGTTCCTCCGTTGTCTCCACCACTTGTTGATTGTAATACTTCCTTGTCTTGTATATATTAAAGTAAAACTTCTTACTTGTTGTATCATAATAATTCTTGTCTTTCTCCATGTCCCATCTATACTCACTCACTACATGCATATATTCATAATCCATTAATCTTCTCACTGGTATATACATATACATACTCAATAATACAAATGTCTTGTATCTCTCATATGATTTCTTGTAATCACCACTCTTCAATAAATTAAATACACCCACTATATTGTCCCATGTTGTATACGATTTCTTCTGATTCCCTATTAAATATCCAGAATTTGATCTCTTCTCTATTATTCTTCCCATCTTATATAATTCTCGGTGAATCTCCTTCTTTATCTCATCCTTAAATACTCCTCGCTCCTTCATATCATATATTATCGCATTTATATAACACTTGTATGTTCCGTCGCTTATAGGAGTGTCAAATCTACGAGTCCTCATCTTCCTTATCCTCAATAATAATCCTGATATGTCACTCGTATCCTTGTAATCTATCCCATTCTCCAACATTAATCTTAAATTCTCCTTGTGTTTCTCTGTTGTTGTACTCATATACTATTATTCTTATATTTTTTTCTTTCTTTGTATTTATTTTTTTTATATTATTCTACAATTATTCTTAAACACTATGAAACATCCATCTTTTATATTCCCATTCTTCCTTGTGTTCATATGTTCTCATCTTACATCATTCTTCTTGTTATTTTTATATCTTCAATAATTATATCATTTCTCATCTTAATCTTGTCTTTCTTGTTGTTGGTCTTATCTTTGATATCCTCTTCTTTTCTACCTTGTTCTCCAACATATCATCCTCTATCTCGCATAATATCTGTCTTTCTATCACTGATGATCCACCATTCCTCTTACTTATCATCACAGTATTGTCCGTTACACTCCTTATGTCCCTCTGTGATATCATGTATATGTAATTGTAACTACGCTTTATTAATCCCACTATCTTCGGTACCTCGTGTTCTATATTCATCTCGTCAAAATACTCTAAACTCTCGTCTATTAAATAAATGTCGCTCTTCGATGCATTCGAATATCTCCCCAATACTAACTTAAATGCTAAAGTTATTATTATACTCTCGTATCCACTTAAATTATCTATTATTGTCGTATCACCTACACCATCTGTCCTTCTCACTGTTATATTCACTCTCCCATTCGTATTATCCAATCCTTTACTCCTCTTCACAATGTTATCATCAACTATATCAATTACTTCACTCTCATGTGACATTATCACTTCATAACCAATATATTCATTAGTGATAGTTGAGATATCATATTTTAATTCAGATAATTTAATATTAATTACATATGTCTGTATCCCCTTCAACCCCATTATATTCTCATATAATGTTAACTTATCAAATTCTTTTCTTGTTTCAATGTATTTTTCATACAATTGATTCTTTTCTTTTAATTTCTCAATAAAAATATCGTAATCCTTCTCAATGTTTATCTTCTTTGCCTTCAATCCATCTGTACTTATCAAACATATATTCAATAATTTTTGCTCATCTTCTAATTTTATAGTGTTGTTTTTTATTCTTCCCAACAATTTGTTATTCTCTTTAATTTTTTTAATATTATCCAATGATTTTACATAGTCTAGTCTATCATTTTCACAATTTATTTTTATATTTGTATTCATTAACTTTCTTTGTAAAGTTAAACTATCTATCTTTTCAGTTATCTTGCAAATTTCATAATTTGCAATTGATGATCTATATATTCTTTCTTTTTTCTCATTTTCATCCTTGTTTTTCATGTAATTAATAATTTTTATTTGTTCATCTATGTTTTTGATCTCTTCACAAACATTATCATTATTATTTATATCATTTATCATATCATCATATACTTTTTTTTGCTCGTTATACTCATAATAACTTTTTTTAACATTAATGTCTTGCAATATTGTATTTATTTCTTTTATTTTATTTGTGCATATGATATATTCCATAATATTCAAATTCCTAATATCAATGTTGTATTTGTCATTATCATCAGATATTTCCTTGTTTATTGCAATTTGTTCATTTATTTTATCATTTTTCTCTTTTTTGTTATCATATTGATTTATTTCAATTGTTAAATTATCTTTTTGTAACATTAATACTTTTATTTGATCATTCACATTGTTCAAATTATCATTCTTAATATCCATCAGTAATTCACCCAGTGGAACAAATAATTCTTCTTTTATATTTTTCATCTCTTTCTCAGTTATCTTTGTTTTTTTATTCACATTTTTGATATGTTCAATATATTTATCAATATTTTCAATATTTATCTTTTTATTGCATATATCATCTATTTGTATTCTTATCTGTTGTAATTCTTCCAAATGTTGGTTATATTTTATATGATTTATCTTGCGCAATTTTTCAACTGGTAATATTTTTTTTATCCTATTTAATAATTTATCTTTTTTCAATTTGATTTTTTCCAAACTGTTTATCATTTTTACTCCATCAGACAACATTTCAGTTTTTTTTACATCATTCGATTTCAATATTGTCAAATATGCACTTTGTTCTATTTTTAATGATAATTCCAAAGAATTTAATTCCAATAAATTTAATTTATTAATGTCTTCAGATATCACTTTTAAATTTTTTATATTTTTTTTGATTGTTTGCAATTCACTATTTAAAATTTTCATATCTACTTTGATTGTACTATGTTTTTTTGATGACAATTTATTTATTTCTGTGAAATTAAGTGTGATATATTTTTTATTTGCATCATCTCTCAATAAATTTAATTTATCTAATGATCCATCTTCTATTTTTATGTTAATATTTTCATCATTCATGTACTTTTGATTTTCTAAACTTATATTATCCAACTTTAATTGTTTTTCTTTCTTATCTGCATCATTTTTAATGATCATATTGTCAAATTCATCATCTAATAACTGTTTTAGTTCATCTTTTTCAATATTTAGCACATTTATTTCTTTTTTAATTTGTACTTTTTTTTTTCCTGTCATATCCATATTATTTAATTTTTCCAAACAATCTTTTTTTTGAAAATTTAATTCAGTTATATCATATTTTTCCACAAATTCTGTGTATATTTCCAATAAATTCTCCACTTTTTCCTCCTCATCTTCTAAATTTAAATCATCAATATTTGTTATACCACTATTATTATTCATTAATTCATTGTTTATTTGTCTCACATCACCCTCATCTTTAATTATTTCACTATTGGTTTTTTTAATCTTTGCCTCAGTATCAAATTGTTTGATTATATTCATCTTTATCATATTATCATAATTTAATATTTCTTGTTGCATTGACTTTTTTAGTTTTTCACATTCTTCAATTGTAAATATTTGTTCTTCATCAATTGTCATTTTTTTCTTTGGTTTTTCTAGTTCTAGTTTTTTTTCTATTTTTGTTTCTTTTGTTGTACTTAATTGTTTTTTTGATTTTTTGATTATTTCTGGTTCTACATTTAGTTGTTGTTCCAGTTTATCATTCAATAATTTTATTTGTTTATAATTTGATTGTTCGATTTTTAATTGTGATTCTAATTTTTTTGCATCTTTCTTCACAAAATCACATATCACTTGTATAAAATCTATCCCAAATAATTTCATTAAATATTTGACCATGTATGAATTGCTTTGATTCAAAAAATCAAAATTCTGATCTTTCTTGTTCAATACATTCAATTGCGCAAAATTATTCGCATCTCCAAACATTTTGTGTAATTTATTCAATGAATCCGTTTTATTCATTGTTATTAAATTGCCATTCTCCTCAAATGTTAATTTTACATCCATTATAAATTTATTTTTAGCATTAATATCATTTTTTCTTATTGTTCTGTGAATTGTATATAACTTTCCTGCATACATTACGTTCAATTTTACATATCCAGTTTTTCTCTTGTCATTTACCACACTGTCCAATAATCTATGTCCTCCAATGTTTGGCCTTTGTCCAAATAACGCAATATATAATATATACATTATTGTACTTTTGCCAGATGCATTCAAACCAGACAATACTGTACATCCTTTGTTAAATTTTATTGTGTTTATTCTATCATCACCATAATTATACATATTCTGAAATTCCATACTCACTGGGAAATATACATTAATTTGTTTGTTCAATTCCATTTCCTCCTTTGGTATCATCTTCATGTATTTTTCATGTATTTGCATTATATCTTCTATCTGTGATTTATCTTTGTATGTTGCTTCTAATAATTGCAATAATACTTTGTCAAAATCTTCTTTTGCATCAATATCTTCTTTTATATTTCTAACTAAAAAATTATCTTCTTTTATTATATTGTAATCAATTATATCTACTTTTTTATCTTTCTTAATACCATCAAAAATTTTATGTATTGTTGCATCGTCCGTATTTTTCACTCTACATCTTAATTTAACTTTTTTTGGATAATCCTGATCAATGTCATTGCATACCCCATTTTCAATATTTAATGTGACCATTCCATAATCATTTATAATCTCCCTGAATGATACATTTATATTATTTCTATCTGATATATCCCATAATGCATACCCTTTACCTCTTACATTCTCCCCAAAATTTTGTTGTATCAATGATCCAGAATAATATATGTTCTTATCCGATATTTGTTGAAATTTGTGAATATCACCCAATATTACACCATCATATCCATCAAATTCACCTGAATGTACAAATCTATTTCCCAATGTCTCTTTCATTTCCATATTATTATCTGTTTTTGATCCACTCAATGTTCCGTGAAATACTGCTAAACATAATTTATCTGTATCAATATCTTCTCTTTTGATAATATTAACTTCTTTCTTTAATTCATATTCTTGTTGCCCATCTGTATTATTGCTATTAATAGGCTGATATAAACTAGTCACCGCAAATACTACATTATCCATCTCTAATATTGTATCACTCACAAAATAATTAAAATTATTATCTTTGTTCAAATGTCCATACATTGAAGATGGTCTTGTTGTTTCAATTCCATTGCCACCTATCATGTCATGATTTCCTATTGTTATTATTGTTGGATATATGTCCGCCAAACTTTTAAAAAAATTACCACATATATCAATACTTTCAGTTGTTGTTTTACTTTTATTATCCATAATATCACCTGCCACAACTATTATTGCATTTATTCCTTGATTTTTTAACTTCAATAAATCTGCATACAATCTTTCAAATACTAATAAATATTCTTCATTCCTATCTGATGATACTCTAATGTGAATATCTGCAATGTGACATACATGTGTGTAAGTTTTCCCTGCATTTTTTTTAATGAACATATTCTTTGTATAAATAATATATATTTCACATTTATTTATATGGTTTTCAAATAATATCATAAAATTTTTGTTTAATATTTTATAAATTAATTTTTATGATCATTCTCTTTTTTTCCAAAATAATAATGATATTTTCCATGTAATTCACCTTTCTTTTTGACATGTTTTTCATAGTGTATTTCGTGACACTCGCCATATTTTGCATTCATCATTGACATTGTATATGGTATTATATAATGATTAAATACTCCTTTTGCAATATATTTATTTCTCCTTTTTGATATCAATATTAATGTCTTCAATATGTTGGCATCCACTTTGTTCACTTGCTTATATTCCAGTAATTCATGTAAAATAAATTTATGATTCATTTTTTCTATTGATAAAATGCAATCTTCACACATTCCATCACCATAAGAGTCATCTGTAATTTCACAATCACTATAGTGGTTATTACCTTGTATTGTTATCACATAAAAACATCTATCACATCCACTTTTTTTACATACTATGCAATCGCTATACAAATTCATATCATTAACAATAATTGCATCACAATTATCACATCTTTCTAAATAGTAACAAGGACTTTTTTTTTTAATTCCACATTATATTTATCTATTTTTATAATTCCATTAATTCCATTTAATTTCATAACACTTATTGTATTTGATCTTTTACATCATATAATGTTATTTTTCAAATTATTTTTCAATTTTCTCATATTCTAATCAAACACGTAATATCTATAAGGTAATACTGACATATCCATACTCATCCTTTTACTACACAATTCCCTAATATCACTCACCACATCAATATAATATATCCTCACACAAATCCCCACCAACCTCAAATCCTCATCATCAACACTATACACATTCACCACATCAATCATTCTATTATTCACCAAATTCTCACACACAATCCCATATCCACCATTCTTTAATGCATAACCAATCATTATCCAATATCTAAAATCATCTGCTCTTTGTTCATCAATGTTATCCAAAATATTTAATACTATTTCTCTCGATGTGACTGATTCAAAACTTATTTGTTTGTCTGTTTCTCTCAATTCTTTATTTATTACTTTTTTTGTAGCATTATTATGTGATTCCAATGGTTCCATCAAATAACTATTTATTAAATCTTTCATCTTCTTACTCATATTATTTAATTTATCTTTTGGTATAATATCAACTTTATACTCTATCTTATTATTATTTTCATCTACATAATGTGTTGGTGCGCCATATACATGTGATCCTGTTGATAATATGTCAAATTCTTTACTTTTACAATGAATTGTTCTATCATATTCATCTGTATATCTATAATAAATATGATATCCTTTTCTTGTCTTTATTATCATGTTGCTACTTTTAATTCCCTCACTGTATATTTCTTTGTTCTCTTCTTTTTCCATATTGTCCAAATCTACCACAACTATACCAGAATCCTCACCTGTCACTATATATAAACCATTATACTTTTCATTATATATTGGATCCTTCCAATTGTATGATTTTTTACCATCCTTCTCAACATTATAATTTGGATGTTTCTTATAGTCACCTTTTGCATTCTTCTTGTATTCAATTGTACACGATCCAAACTTAAAATTTAATTTCTCATATAACTCTATAATTTGCATGTCTTATAATATATCATATTATAAGATATTTTTTTCACATAAAAATCGCATAAATATTTTATATTATAATGAATATATTTTTCAAATACATTTACACTAATATTTTATATTATAAAAAAATATGTTTAAAAGTAAATTTATTGACAAATCTTTAAATTACCATGTTCATCACTTAATTATTTATTTATATATAATATTATATGGATCTTGATAATCAAAATACTACATATAAATATTCTTGTCCTTTGTGTCAATATTTCACAAATAAAAAAAATCTATGGATCAAACATACTGATACCAAAAAGCACCAACGTAATGGTCAACCCAAAAATATTATTTGTAATGTGTGCAATCAAAAATTCAATAATCATTGGGGTCTCAAACAACATAAATTTATTAATCATACCACCATTGAAGAAAGATTAACATTAAAATATTATTGCTCAATATGTAATACTGTCTTCTTCTCACAAATATATTTTGATAAACATAACAATGGCAAAAAACATAAACTTGCCATCGAATGTCTCAAAAGATTAAATGATGTCAATGAAATTGTAAAAAATCAAACTACATCATTGATCTAATTATTTTTTGTTCAATTTTTACATCTGTAATGTAAAAATTTTTCAACTTTTATCTCAATAAATTAAATGCAAAATTTTATAATCTCATAAACAACAAATCTTGGTATCTTTATTGATATCTCATTGTGAATTTTCTTCAAACATAACAAAAATACAAATATTCTCTGTTGAAACTCACATGAATACTTCTTGTGATATTCTGGTTTCCAAATCTTCCCTCCATATATATTTATACTTTTGTTTTTCATTAATAATGTTGATGTAAATTTTCTATCATTATCACCTAAACTATTGATATAATATTAAAACTCATATTTGATGTATTAACATTTTTATTTGAAATTTTACAATCATTATAATTTTCAACTTTTTTCAATAAATTAACTTTTTTAATATTCATTATATATGTGACGTTCATATGTATCTTTAACACTTTTTTCGAATTGCAATTTTTCTGAAAAAGTCAATGGATACCTCTCAAATAAACCTACACTTTTTAAATGCACTGAACTGTCAAACTTTAATATTCTTTTATAATCAGATTCATATATCTTTGTGTGTTTCAATTTTAACATATTATTCAATTTATTCATTTTATGTATCATCAATATTTACTCATATTTATCAATACATTAACTTTTCATTTTTTTCAATACATGATCTTTTATAATATTCCAATGTTTTCTTGCATACATGAACAAATTAAATTTTCATCTTTTTCAATACACTGATCTTTTATAATACTCCAATGTTTCATCATAATGTTTCCTTAATGCTCTTTTTTCCCAAAAAGTTATTGGTTTCAAATTCATTGCAATTCTATCTCTAACAGGAACATCCATTCTCAATATTCTCATGTACTCTGATGGACACAATTTGAAATGCTTTAACTTCAAAAATTCATTAAAACTTATATTATTATACTTGTAATCACTTTTAAATAATTTACCAAAAAGTTTATTCATATGTATTTAATCATTACATATACAATTCTATTGTACAATAAATTAACTTTTCATCTTTTTATCATTAATATGTATTCCAAGCATCATGATGTTTTTTCTCTATTGTCTCGCTCATCTGTTTCTTAATATTCACATTATCCCTCAAATCTAATGGAATATGACTCATATCTGTATGATTTTTACAATACTCCATACATACATCATAATTTCTAAATTTAATTGGCACATACTCCAATGATACCCCATTCTTCATTGCCAACAAACATAACTCTTCATTCATATACTTCTCCGATAAATCCCCCAAATATCTGGTGCATGCTATCACTCTTATCATCTCTTCATCCATAAATTCCATTGGCATCTCACCAATATTTATACCATTCACTTCATTCTTAATAGCCAAATAATATACTTCTCTATCTCTAAATATCTCAGGTATATGTTTAAACTTGAACAATGATTTACCTGCATATTTAAATGCCTCCAAACACATTTCTTTATTTACATACATATCAGGTATACTCTTTAAAGTATCATATCCATACTTTAATGCCCTCAAACACAATTCTTCACTCATAAATATTCTTGGTACATACTCAATATATGGACCATAATAATCCACTGCCTTTTCACACATACCCATTGTCTTGTACTCATCTGGAATAAATCTAAATGCTCTCCTATATGTATCTGTTCTCTCATTTAATGATAATTCACATAATTCTAAATTCAACATCTTCCTTGGTACAAACTCTATCATTTCACCACATTTCCCAATTGCATATCTAATCAAATCTATATCATACTTAAATTCATCTGGTATATGCTGATATGTATATCTGTGATTCTTCATTGCTAATATACACATGTCCTTGTCTATATGCATTATTGGTGTAAAATATATTGCCTTACCATTCCTACTTATTGCCATTGTACATAATTCTTTGTCTTTGTGTTCTCTTGGTACATGTTCCAAATTCATCCCATCTCTATCCATCGCAAGTTCACATATTGCTCTTGTCCTATACTCCTCTGGTATATGTCTCAACAATGCACATATACTCTTATTTGTCATTGCTAACTCACATAACTCTTCTGTCATAAATTCCCTTGGTACACTTCTTATCAAATAACCAGAATCATTCACCGCATACCTACACATCTCATAATCTTTAAACTTATCTGGTACATGTTCTATTGCATTTGCATACATGTGCACTGCTCTTACACACATTTCTTTACTCAATAAATCTTTTGGAATATACCTTATGTTTATTGGATTTGCAGCTATTGCTTTCATATATAACTCATAACTTGTCCTATTATTTTGCACATATTTAAATATTGAATACTCGTCCCAATAAATAACACTTTGAAAATCACTATGTGTTCTGCTTATCATCTTGTCCAATATCTCATTATCTAATGTATCTTTTGATATATCTTTTGCTATTATGCCTATTTGTTTTTCTGGTACATTTTTTATTACATTCATGTAAAAATTTTTATTCTTACATTTTATTGGCACTTTGTTAATATCATTTGGTCTTAGTACAATATTGTTTATCCATGGTAAACAATCATTTGAATATTGTCTTGTTTTTATATTTTTGGCTAATTTGAATATTTTATTCATTTTATACATGTTTATTTATCTTTTATTATATTTATTTTGTTCAATAAGTTAACTTTTCATCTTTTTGTAATTTTGTCAACTCTATTACACTTTAGTAATTTCAACCAATTGATTGTATCTTGCACCAATTGTTAGTTTCTGGGTAAATTATCCATTTCAAATAAATAATGTTTGGTGATAAATGCAATTTATTCTCTTTATTATTTAACTTTTTCAATCAATGGTTTTCTCACACAAAAAATTGAAATTCTAACTATTTGCTATCTCCTTTATATTTACTCATAATTCCGAAAAATAATACATATATAACAAACTTTATACTATTCTTTTTCACATAAACAACTTTATATTTTACAATGAATCATACTCATAAAAAAATTAAAACAACAATAACTATCATGGTGGAAAATAACCACTCAAGAAAAAATTCTGCTTTACAATCTCATGTAAACAGTGATAATTCGACCAATTCGGCCTCTTATATAAGAGAATCCATCGAATCATCTGCCAAAGGATATGTCACAGACAACCTCGAGAGATGTGCTAGACTCGGGTCTATGTTTGAATATCATGTTGATCAACTCAATATACCCATGAAAGAACGTGATAAATATAATGATCTAAAACATCAAATCGTTGACTATTGTATCAATTTATTAACACATAATTATCAAGATGAAGACCTCACCAAAAAACTTCAACAAGAATACCTTTTTGCTAATTTGTGCAATAAAATGCTCTCTGGCAATAATTTTTGTACAGAATCTCATACACAAAAATGTTATGGACATCTTCACTGGATTCAAAAACATACTCCTTTGCTAAATAAAGAACAACAATTCATTGCTCGCTCTTGGCTTGGTACTCATGTTAATCTCTTCCAAAATTTCTGTAAATGCAACACACACAAATACATAACCATTAATGAATATCTTGAATTGCACAATAATGAAGAGATTGATCGTCTCACATCAAGTAATTCTGAAGATTGCTTCTCCGAACATGAAAATAGTGAACTGTCTCTTTATATTGATGATTATATTTATGAAAATAATAATAATAATAATAATAATAATAATAATAATAATAATAATAATAATAATAACAGAAAACGCAAATTTGATGAAGATTTTGAAGATTTTCAATGTTTCTAATTTTTTTATCTTTTGTACCATAACTCAAAATTATACTTATCATAAAATTTAATTTTGAATTGGTCACTTTATATATTTATCGCGAGTTATTTAGATAGTGTTAATAAGAAATGTGTTATATGCATTAAAACCTTGGAATAAATACTGTGTTCTCATTGCATAATATTGATTCTTATTGACATTATCTATTTGACCGCGAATGATTTTTGAATTGGTAAATTGATGTACTTTTGTCATAATTATAAATTGAATCTTTTTTATGTAAAAAAAATTGAAATTCACACATTTTGACAATACCATTAACACAATCAATATGTAAAATGGGAAATTCACATAAAAACATTAAAAATGAACTTGATGCAATGAATAAAAAATATAATCTTAACATTAAATTATCTCAAGCATCAAAAAATAAAATAGATAAAGTTGTATATAAAAGATTCTCAGTCTCATCCTTTGAAACATGCCATCCTGATCTTAATCCATATGAAATGTACTTTTTTGCAAATCAATTGAGTCCAGATAAAGCAAAAATATGCTATGGACGTGTAATCGAAAGTACAACAGATCATCTTTTTAAAGCATATGTCATCAATACTCTTGCATCAATATCTGAAGGTAATCGTGAAAAAATAGATTTATATGTACGATCATTAGAATTTGGTAATGATCGTACCAAATTATATGCACTGGAAAATATCCTCAAAATCTACACTGAAATGGCATCACAAAAAGGTGATATATGTATCACATCAAGACAAATCATCAATAAACAACTAAAACTTTATAAAAATCCACAATATCACTCGCTACCTATTGAAACACTCAAAAATACATACTTTAATAATGAAAATATCACTATAAGACAATATATTCTAATTGGACTTGGTATGACTTATGCCGATAATGGAGACTATGAAAATTCTACTAAATACTTCCAAAAAGCACATGAACTTGAAAATCTAAATGCTATATATTATATAGGAAATGTTCATTATGTTAATAAAGAGTTTCAAGAAGCTTTCAAATGCTATGAATTAGCACTTGGAAATCAAAATAATGATGCTCAATATTGTCTTGGATATATGCACGAAAAAGGTATACATGTAAATATAAATTTAGATAAAGCTGCAGAATTTTACTCAAAATCTGATAAAAATGCCTGTTGTGAACTTTTAAATACACATCATAAAAATATTACTTGGCAACCATGTCTACATACATGCTGGCCAAATGCAAAAAATATCAACAAAATTGTTATAATGTTACTATTTATTTCAAAACATAGAAATAAATCAACAATTGATATTTCAGGATTTGCAAAAAATGTCATGCTTATTGTCATCAAATATGTTATGATTAATGGATTGGTTCTTTAATTTATTTGTCTACCACTCTATACTTATATGGTAACACTGATCTATCTACCATTATTTCTTTTTCATATATCTCTCTCACACAATTTATCTTATCCTCTATATTGTAAATATCTACATGACCACCTATCAATTTTCTTATAAATTTTGGTACATACTTGTATAAACCATTTCTCCTCAAACAACACAACAATGTAAATAAACCATCTGTCCTTAAATTCACCTGTCTATTACTCTTAAAAAAGTATCCCAAATCATACTTCATATTGTACTTTTCATTCTCATGTCTATCCACACGTCTATACCAAGATCTAAATGAAGGTTCCACTCTATTCCTTGATTTTGCTATCTTCATATCCTTTATATTCTTATTATACATCAAATCACCACATATTGTCTTTAACATATCACTCTTTTCCAAATTATTATCCTTAATCTTTACTATTTCTATCCTCTCATTCAATGATAATGCTCTGCACAATATCCTCAAATGCTTCATGTCAAAATTATTATTCCTCAATGATAACTTTCTCAAATACACATTCCTTGCTATATATCTACCCAATGTCATCATATTATCATTTATCATTGATATACTCTTTATCTTCAATTCCTCTAATCCAACATATGTATCCAAAAATCTCTTCAATGATCTGCCAACTAAATTACCCATCGATTTACATTCTATATTTATCTTCTTCAATTCTTTTATCTTGTTATCACTTAAATACTCTGCTATGTCAAAATTTATCTCTGAAAATGATAACTTTAATTCAACTACATTTGTTCTTGATAAAAACTTAAAAAATTCATCCAAAAATAACTTCTTATTATCTATGTTATCTATCAAAATATCTGATCTTGGATATAATCTCCATTTGTAAATTTCATGAATATCACCTGATAAATCTATCTTGTATGTTATCTTTTTATATGACTTACATTTCCTCAAATTATCATACTCTGATGATCCATCCAACATCTCACATCTGTAATTGTAATCTTCAGACATTGCTAAATTATATGTATTAATATGTATTACTTTTAATTACTTTTTCATCTTTTTCATAAAAAAATTATCATATGTTATTTCCCATAAATTTTCATATACTCTTCTTCAATATGTGCATATTTTTCATTCAAATTTGCCAATACATATGGAATTATGCAATTGTACATTATCACTTTGTGAATCAAATCATCTTTTCTTGTCATCCTGTTCCCAATCATAAATAATGTTCTCAATATTTGTCTATCATCGTAATATCCATCCAAAATAAAATTTATAATATAATTATGATTTATCTTTGACATACTTTCTAAACATTTTACACATGCCTTTCTTGTCCTGTACATAAGTGCAGTATCTCTCCATCTTTTACACTTTATTTGAAAACTACTTTTGCATTTATCACATACTATTCTGTCACAAAGATGACACTGTTCATATCTATTAAATACATCTCTATCACATATTACACACTTATTTGTTTTATCATCTATATTTTGTATTATTGTATAATCTCCAATATTATATATCATATTCTTCATTATATCACCATACAATTTAATATACCACTTTTTATCTTGCTTTTTCATCTTTTTCATAAAAAAATTAAAATTTTGATCTAAAATCTAAAATCATATCTCTTGCGACTGATGTCCAGCTGCAACCTCGTTGACTTGTTCTTATTATCATATTCATAAATCTATCCTTTATCTTTATTATTGATATCTTTATCTCCTCATCACATTTTATTTTGTTCCCAATAATCACATCATCCAATACATGATTCTCAGTAAATATATAACTCTTCTTGCCATCTTCTATCTTTTCTAATACATCCAATGTCTTTATCTCCATAACTTTATTAATATCTATGTCTAAATTATTATTTTTTTTTAAATTTGTTGTCACTTCATAGACATGCATCTTGGGATCAGCCACCACTTCATGGACATGCATCTTGGGATCAGCCACTTCATGGACATGCATCTTGGGATCAGCCGCCACTTCATGGACATGCATCTTGGGATCAGCCGCCACTTCATGGACATATGTATCTTTTTTTATTCTATCTATCTCCATCATCATTTCACATATCAATAATGGTGCACATTCATAATAATACTCTTTTTTCATACTCTGAGATACAACATCATCTAATTCTATATAATTAATCTTTTTATGTATTATCTTACTCTTAATGCCTCTCAAAATACTCATTTGCTCTCATCCAATATGTATGAATCTTGCAAATCATCAAAATTTCATCTTTTTATAAAAAAATATTATCAAGCACATGTTACATGTGTCTCGCTTTGCTCAGTTCATTTCATTCACATATATGAATATCATATATGAATTACTAAATCGCAAATATTCTCATAAAAAAATATTGTTAATGTATCAAATAGTAAAATCTACCATCAAATTTATCATTTCTTTTATCTTATTTGCCATATTATCATTATTCTCATCACAACACACATTTCCATTTAATCTGTCCAAAAACATATCTAATTCATCATCATGTAAATCATCATTCATATTTTTATTAACTGGTTTAACTTTTATTATTATTTCTACCATTGGTATTTACTCATACATCAATACAATAAATATCACAATCTTTCCATATTTCAACTTTTTATAAATAAATTTTTACTTGTCATAAATCATTTTTCTTATATGCAGCCAAATGCCTAATAATAATTTTAGTTATCCCAAAAACAAGACAACTAAAATTAATCTTTTTTGTTGATTTTATACTGTTTCTATGTTTAGATATCAATAGTAATATCATTATTTGATCAGATAATGTTGCATTATTTGGCCAACGTTCGTGCAAATAAGTTTCCCATGCAATATCATAATTTTTAAAATTAATTTTATGTAATGCTGATGTATTATCATTGTTTGTTTTCACTGCCAACAAAAATAATTCATTTGCCTTTGCACCATCTCTCTCAACACCATCTCCAAAATAATATATTCTTCCAAGATTATTCATTGCAGCATCACTTCCAAAACTAATTGCTTCATTGTAAAATTCTATACTTTTTTTATCATGATCATATCCATTCTTACAATATTCCTCACAAAATCCACGAATACACATATATCCTAAATTATTTAATGCATTGCCTTTAATTGACCTTTCAACTTGTTCTTTCTCCACAATAATTCTAAAATATTTAATTGCTTTGTTATATTGTTTACAAAGATAATGTTGTACACCCATATAATAAAGAATATCTTCATTTCCATTGCTATATTCATTAAAATTATCTGGATATATATTATATATCAATAAATCATGAATTGTTTTGATATTTTTATTGAATATCTTCACATTACTCCAATTATATCTTCTATTTAAATCAATAATCTCTTGTTCCATATCAATACATTAAATCATTAATGAAAACATCAATAAATATTTCTTTTTTCAATTTTTTCATTTTTTTCATTTGATATATTACACATAAAAAATTTATCATAAAAATAAATACTTAATTGTAAACTAATCTAATAATATAAAAAATAACATATTTACCAACCACAATTTTTAATTTTTTGAATACATTGTATATCATCATAAACATTAAAATACCATCTTTGAAATTTTGATTTAATCTTTTGTGATATTCTGGTTCCCACAAAATAATTTTTCCATTTATCATTGATACTTTTTTATCAATAATAATTTCTCCGTTTTTCCATTGATTATTTTTGCGTTCAGTATTCCCACTACTATTAGAATAATAATCTGAAACCATCATCATTTTACCATCATCTTTAATGAGAATAATATATGAACTTCCACTTATCATTTGTGAAACATTTTTTGATAATAATTTCATATTTTCTATACCTCCATTATTCACACCATAAATTCTTCCAGAATAATACACTTCGCCATCTTGTGTCAAATATAATACACAATAAATAGTACATGAAATATCTTTTATTATTAAATTTGGATTTATTTCAATTAAAATTAAATCACGACATACATTTTTTCCCAATAAACACAGTTGCTTGTGCACATTATCACCAATTCCATAAATTTGATTTAAATCATTCAAAAATAAAAAATTACCATACCCAGATGTTATTTTCATAATATTATTTTTCATAATATTATTTTTCACAAACACGTAATCTGAATATTTTTCATTTGCAAAAATAAAATCATTTTTTGTACTATCATATAAACAATATTTATGCACATCACACACCATACTAGTAACCTTTATGTGTTGTTTTAAAATTTTTTGTTTAAATTCCCTATATCTCCCAAATTCATATAATTTATCATCAAATGTATATATCAATGAAGTGTAACATCCACATGCTATTAATTTTACATTGTCCATTATTTTTGTTGGTTTTACTTGTCCATTGATTTTTAATAATCCCAATTGCCCTTGTGAATTAGATCCACACACATAAACTTCATGATTTGTGGTTAAAAATAAAGTATGTTTATGCCCCAATGCAATATCTAAACATTCAAAATCATAATTTAATAAAACTGGTTTTGCCACAAATTCATCTTTTGATGAAATTCCCAACTGACCATGTTCATTATCCCCAAAACCATACATGGAACCATCAATACATTGAAATATACAATGATTATTCATTTATAAATATTTATTCAATTATTAGAGGATTACATTACATTAAATATTCAATTTTTTCAAAAAGTTGAATTCATATAATAAATAGAATCTTGTACTTTTGAAACATATAAATGAATAACCATTGTATGTTTCAAAATTTATGGTAATTACAATCATGGTAATTATTATTTACATTATAATAATGATAATGATACTTTCAAATTTTGTTTGTACAACACAACAACTGGATATGGAGGCAGTGGTTCAGAACTATATTTCATGTCAAAATTGAATGACAAAAAATGGAAAGTGTGTTCTTTTAGTGGTAGATATTTCTACATTTGCAATGCAACAAAAATAAATTTGCAAGATGTAAAAGATGCTGTTTTTTGCGCTGGAAAATTTAAAAATAGAAAATCATTCAAAAAAGAAACATGATGTACCTTCTAAACAATGTTGGAAATATAAATCATCTAATCATGCGAATTATTACACCAATTGTGATTGCAAATATGAAAAATGTGGAGATAAAAAAATGGGATCATTCAACATTCTGTGAACTATGTGATAGACATTCATTAAAATTTTCAGAAAAATTGGACTTTACCACTTATTTTAAAGCAGTCATGAACGCAAGTATTAATTTTACAATTCATCACTTTTCATCAAAAATTTTGTAATTAAAACCTTTATTAGATTTTTTAAAAGAGCATACACCACCTTGAGAAAGTTTTAATTTTTCTCCAATTAACCAATTAGTTAAACATTCAAATACTTTTTGATGAGATACTATAATTATTATACCTTTATTTGAATTCTTACTGAGTAATTCAATAAAAATATCGTGAACTCTCTCTTGAAAAGATATTGATGATTCTGCATCTTCTGGTACATATGATAAAATATTTTTTTCATTAGCATTACTGTAATCACCATAATATCTTTCGTTTAATTGATATAATTTATTAATTTCTGGCTTAGGTTGGATTTTACTAGAGAAAATTTCCGCTGTTTCGTAAGCTCTATTAAGTGCACTACTAAATATTAATATTTCTTTTATATTTTTTTTTATATTTTTTTTTATTATTTCGTAAGATTTTTTTGCTTGTAAGCAACCGTTTTTATTTAAGTGTAAATCAAGATACCCTTTCAAAATATCTTTTTTTCCCCAATTAGTTTCTCCATGACGAATAAAAAAGAAATCTTTTTTTATATTCTCTGAATTATGCATTTTATTACAACTTTCTTCTAATTTTTCTTCCATAGTAAAT
>Ga0302280_1001339_pt1 | contig 20390 bp, 17 predicted proteins | sample III_Fen_E1_1_FD_198771 | JGI IMG/M metagenome (GOLD analysis project Ga0302280, IMG submission 198771) | Peat permafrost microbial communities from Stordalen Mire near Abisko, Sweden - III_Fen_E1_1 | ecosystem: Environmental > Terrestrial > Soil > Wetlands > Permafrost | place: Sweden: Abisko... | reverse complement strand
GTTCATGATCTGCGGCTTGGTAACTGCAACATCAGAAAAAAGGCGGAGATTACAAACTGTAAAATCCGCCTTTGTATTTTTCTAAGACTGGTCGATTATCTTAATAACTTTAATCGTTTGTCAGTAATTTTTTAATTCGTAATTTATATGTTTAGTATAAAAGTAGTAATTTTTGCTATACTTTTGTCATCAGTTACATAATGTATACTAGTTACAAAAAGTATAGCGATGAAAATAGAAGATCATAAAGATTGCTTAAAAGCCCGAAAAGGGATCCAGGATTTCCTGGAAGTCACAAACGGGAAATGGAAATTACTGATATTAATTTCCCTATTTGAAAAATCTTACAGGTTTAAGGAATTAGCTAAGGAAATTAACATTAGCCCCAGAATGTTATCAAGAGAATTAAAAGATCTGGAAATAAATAAACTAATTAACAGAACAGTCTATGACAGCAAACCAATTACGGTTGAATATTCTATAACTAAAACAGGACTTACCTTAAAAGATGCGATGTTTGAAATGGCCGGCTGGGGAATTTCGTACAGAAAGAAAATCATAACAAAAGAGATATGAACAAACCTATTTAGATTATTCAATCATTTTTTCTATATCAAGCCAACGATGAATTATATAAGTTATAGTTATAACTGTGTAATTTTTTGAATGATGAATGTGCCACTTTTGTATCATCAATTAATAATAACCTTTAACCAAAACAACCATGACACAATCAGCAACTCCAACGAAAACAGAAACAAAACCAGTTTCCAGTGCAGAAAACGAAAAAAACATTGATACGCACAAAAAGGCTGCGTCACATCTGGACGAAGCATCCAAACTTCATTTAGATGCTGCTAAATTTCATAGCTTAGGAGAACATGAAAAGGCAGCCAAATGCACAGTTGAAGCACATGGACATGAAGCCCTTGCTAATGAGCATCACAAAGAAGATGTTAAGCATCATGCAGTAAGTAAATAAGCTACTGTTTAATATTCATATTATTGGATCAGGTTTTCTATAAATGATGTCTGATCCAATTAATATATTTTCTAATCGAAACATTCATTAATTCTTAACATATACATTATGTATTACGATGGTTATCACTTTTGGGGAATGCACCTGATATGGTGGTTCGTCTGGTTTATATTTCTTATATGGATATTTGCTATTCCTTATGATATTCCGGGCCAACGAAGAACAGTTATTACGCCTCTGGATATTCTTAAGAAAAGATATGCATCCGGCGAAATAAGTACAGAGGAATTTCATGATAAGAAAAAAAATATTCTTTGATTTAATCAATAATAAGAATGTTTTGAACGTGAAAAATCAATACCCCATTTTGGTATTGATTTTTTTTATTTACTGGTTTAACTCATTACATTGTTTCCAAATAACAATGTATTATGAGTCATACACATCTTCCGATAGTATTCGTTCATGGTTTCTGGGATAAAAATTCTGTTTTCAAATCCATGTCAACATACCTGAAAGACAAGGGGTGGAAAGTATGTGACAGCTTTGATATAATTCCTAACAATGGAATGATTTCAATAGAAGAAATGGCAGAACAATTAGCAGGATATGTAAATGCACAATTGGGAACTGAAGAACCTTTTTTATTACTTGGGTTCAGCATGGGCGGTCTGGTTTCAAGATATTATGTCCAAAACATGGGTGGAATCAACCGTGTTAAACATTTAATAACTATTTCATCCCCACATAGGGGAACTTGGATGGCGTATTTGTTCAATAGAAAAGCTTGCATTCAAATGCGACCAAATAGTTCCTTTTTAAATTCACTAAACGCTGAATTAAATTTTCTCCAAAGAATAAGGCTAACATCCATTTGGGCGAATTATGACACAACGATAATACCCAATAATAGTTCACACCTTACAATAGGAAATGAAGTAGTCTTTACATTTGGTATTCATGCATTAATGCCCTACTCTTCAAAAGTTATCAGAGCAGTTGAACAAGCACTTATTAATAATTAATTATTTTTTTTATCAAGCGTTAATTTCAATAACAACTCCTTTATTTCTCTAAGTTCTTCTTTTAACTCACATATTTCTTGCTCGGCTCTTTGGTTAACTTCAAAGTCATTTTCTGCTCTTATCTCGGCATGTCTCGATTGAAGATTTTGCCCAACCATAATCAAAGGCATAAGAAAAATCTGGATGACATTGGACATAAAAAGCCATAATACAAATGCAGGGTGTGGATCAAAACGTAACTGCTGTGGTGCAAACATATTCCAACCTAACCAACAGACAGTCCATGCAAAAATTGTTATAAAAAAGCCTATGGTACCAACCTTATCTGTAATCCAGATAGCAAATTTATCACTTTCCTTTAGTATCGTCTTAAATAGTTGATTGGCATTTTTAGTTGTCATTGTCGTAATTGAATTTATTGATTTGTATAAGATTGCTGTGAATATAAGAAAGAATTAAACCAAACGAGGAAAGTATCTCCTAACATCAGGTATGTGTTTCATTACTTTGTCCTTAGTTTATAAAATATATAATCGATATTACAAAAATAAGCCGGAGTATATCCCCGGCTTTATTAAAAATCAATCTCTTTTATTATCTTTTTTAAGCTTCTTCTCTGCACGCTTTTCTTTTAGATTTTTTGTTGGTGCTTTTTTAGTTTCCTTGCTTGGACTCTTTTCCTTTGACATAGTTGCAGGGGTTAAAATTGTTAATCGTTATCAAATTTTCAATATGCTTAAGTTAAAAAGTGTTGCTGAATATTCAAAATCAAACGACATAATTATACAATAGTTTTTAATCTTTAAGATTAAGTGCCGGAAATTTTCGTACCCACATTTTAATTTGAATATCTTTAGTACAGATAAAGCAATTGATCCGGTATATTTTTCATATAAAATGGTATCAACAATCGAAATTTCATTATAAAACAGCATTGTATTACTACAAGGGAAATTAAATTTATAGCGCTATTTTGTGATATTAATATGAAATAGTTAGTTTGTATTACTAATTTTCAAACGTTTACCAATTTTGAATTATGAAAAAACAAATACTCATAATAATAGTCTGTATATGCGCATCTTTTCATCAGGCAGTTGCACAAATTCCTAATAGCAGTTTTGATACATGGAATTATTCAAGCTTTTATTTGAGTCCGGCCGGTTATATTACCACTGACGATGCTAATTATATCGAGGATACGTTACCACCTAAAGAGACTCATCCACTTGGTGTAACACAATATACGCCATCGCATTCAGGTGCTTATGCAGTGAAAATGCAAAACGTAGTTGGAAAATCCAATCCGGGAAATGTTGTTGTAGATACATTACCATCTGGATTAATCAGTTCAGAAAACCCAACGAATGTATTAAGCGGATACGGATTTCCCTGTACCGTAGTACCAACAACATTAACTGGGTATTATCAATTTAATCAAGGAGCTACTGGCATTAACCTGGATACAGCCATAATAGCAATATTCTTTACCAAATGGAACACAACAACAAAACAAGCTGATACAATAGGTGCCGGTGAATTTACCACATATACAACTCAAACCAGTTATATACAGTTTTCGGCTCCAATTATATTTATTCCCAGTACAGTACCTGATACAGCAGTAATAGTAGTAGCATCTTCCGGAAACAATATTATCGCATCTCCCAATACCTATTTAATTATTGATGATCTTGCATTTACAGGTGTTACAACGGCAACTATAACACCTAACTATTTAAATGGCCTGCCTCCTTCCCTTTATCCAAATCCGGCCAGTTCATCTGTAACAATCAGTAATCTGGTTATTAATTCCTACAGCGTTCAAATTTCGGACTTAGCTGGAAAGAAAGTTAAAACAATAAATGTTAACGGTGATGCTGTTAATTTCAATACAGAGGGATTACAACCAGGTATGTATATATATTCATTAGTAGATGAATCAAATGGTATACTATACTCAAATCGCTTTGTGGTGAATTAAAATCCTTAAATATATTTTTAAAATAAAAAGTCCGGTTGATCAAGCCGGACTTTTTATTTTAAAATCTTTTTATTTTTCACATCTATGATTTAGTAAATTAGAATGTTTCAATTTGCATAAATTTTAATTATGTATATTATATATTTATTTTAAAAATCAATTAATTGGAAAATCATCATAATAAATTGATTTTATCATATAAAATGATGATTTTTTAGTACTATATTTATACTTTAGATTATCAACAGAATTAAATTCTAGATTTAGACTTAACAATCCCACTATGTACTTAGACAATGAAATTAAAAAAGTACAAAATTCTTTATTTGACGAACATGAAGTGATGCATGAACTCAAACATTTTTTGCCGGCACAGGCTCCATTAAAAGATTTTGTTCACCACAACACCCTGCACGCCTTTCAACATTTAAAATTCTTCAAAGCTATTCGCAATGCTTCTGAGATGTTTGGCTACAAAGCATCTCTATCATTGGAGGAATACAGGGAGTTATATAATTCCAAAAGAATAAATCCAGATATTCTTGATAAAATAATACTTTCACGAAATGGTAATGAGCACTTCAATGCATGGAAAGATAAAGTCATTTCTGGTAATTTTGATTCTTCCAATCCTTCCCGAATCGGGGCTTTAAAAGGAAACTGGAGAAAGCAATATGGCATAGACATGGATTCTCTTGTGCATTCTATTCTTTTTAGAATTCTATGCAGTTATCTGGATCAGGGAATTGCAATCTGGCACTTTCCGGTTAATCCCCGAGGCTTTTTAGCTTCTATAAGAGAAGTAGAAAGGAATAGCTTTACAAGTTTTTTCAGAAAAGGGAGAGCCAGAAAACTATTGCTTCATTCAAACTGTGAAATACATAGTCTATTAAAAATATTGGTAGGAGACGATGAATCGCTCTATAAACAATACCTTTTTGATCAACAATTCGCACACCAAGGTTGGTCGGGAATGGTTTCCGCTGTAGAAGATCAGCCACAGACATTACTGGATGCGAAAAGAATTACGCTTCATGATCTGATTGTCTTTGAATTGTTATTGGAAATTGATGCGTTGGATTCTCAATACGGAGATACATGGACACCATTATGTGCAAAGCTTAAGGAAAGACCCAAGGATCTTTTTGCAGCCATTCCTGATACGGAAGTAAATGAAGTACTGGCCATCTGGCAAGAAGCTTTTGAATGGACCTACTACGATCAGGTACTTGCAGGCATTCAATTGGAATCGAAAGAGATTAAAAAAACTGTAGCAAAAAGTTTTCAGGCAATGTTTTGTATTGACGACAGAGAATGCTCATTACGTCGTTATCTTGAAAAATTTGATCCTGCCTGTGAAACCTTTGGTACTCCGGGCTTTTTCAGTGTTGAATTCTTCTTTCAACCCGAACATGGAAAGTTCTATACGAAGCTGTGTCCGGCACCTATTACTCCAAAGTATTTAATAAAGGAACAAGGCACCAAAGAAAAAAGAAAAACAGATATTCATCTAACAAAACAAAACAGTTCATTATTCCATGGTTTAGTAATTTCTCAGATCCTTGGTTTCTGGGCAGCTCTTAGATTGTTTATCAATATTTTCAAACCTTCTATGAGTCCGGCAACAGCCTCATCGTTCAGGCACATGGATAGGTATTCGAAACTGACCATAGACAATACTTCCGATAAAAAAGAAAAAGGGCTTCAAGTAGGCTTCACCCATAATGAAATGGCAGAGCGGGTAGAATCTCTTTTAAGAAGTATCGGACTAGTCAAAGATTTCTCATCTGTGGTATATGTGATCGGTCATGGATCGAGCAGTATCAATAATCCGCATTATGCCGCTTATGATTGTGGCGCATGCTGCGGAAGACCCGGTTCTGTAAATGCCAGAGTGATTTGTTATATGGCCAATCATCCGCAAGTAAGGTCTATTCTAAATTCAAAAGGATTATACATTCCTGAAGAAACTCAGTTTATTGGTGGGCTTCACGATACGACGCGCGATGAAATTGTTTTCTTTGATGAAGATTCCCTTAGTCCGGAAAACAGGAAATTTCACAATAAAAATGAAGCAGTTTTTCTGAAAGCATTGGATTATAACGCCAAAGAAAGATCCAGGCGATTCATGTCCATTGACACGCATTTGAGTGCTGAAGAAATTCACGAAAAGATACGAACCAGATCAGTATCTTTATTTGAACCAAGACCAGAATTGAACCATGCGACGAATGCATTGTGTGTAGTTGGAAGAAGAGATATTTCCAAAGAATTATTTCTTGATAGACGTTCATTCATGAATTCGTATGATTACAGAGTTGACCCGGATGGAAAATATCTGTTTAACATTCTTAAGGCAGCGGCTCCTGTCTGCGGAGGTATTAATCTTGAATATTATTTTTCAAGAGTTGATAATCAAAAATTAGGAGCAGGCACCAAACTACCTCATAATGTTATGGGATTATTTGGTGTTGCCAATGGTATTGATGGAGATCTGCGCCCAGGATTACCAAGTCAGATGATTGAAGTACACGATCCTGTTCGTCTTCTCATTATTGTAGAACAATTCCCTGAAGTCGTCCTGGATACAATACAGAGAGCTCAGGAAACATACGAATGGTTTATAAATGAATGGGTAAATTTAGTAGTAATAAATCCTGAAACACTGGAACTCTTTTACTTCAAAGATGGTGGTTTTACAAACTACCAACCTAATACGAAACACCTCGATACGTTAACTGATATCAATACGATTATTGAATCAGATCAAGATAATTTACCTGTGTATTTACTTTCTTAGAATACGAATATGACTTTATTACTTCAAATATTCATTCTCATTCCTTTAATCGGATTTATAATAAGTATAGCGCTTCCCCAAAAAAAGGAAACGCTCATTTCATGGACTGCATTTATCACTGTTGGATCACATTTAATATGTTATGTGATATTTGTTTGCTTTTGGTTGTGGAATAGCCACAAAACGTTAAACCTAAAAGATTTCGTTATATTCAAATCCAGCGGATATGAATTTTATATTGATTTCTTTTTTGACAAAATTTCTGCAACCTACCTCCTTGTTGGTTCCTTCCTTACCTTTCTGGTTACGGTTTATAGCAGAGACTATATGCACAGAGAAAGCGGATACAAACGTTTCTTCAATACAATTCTGTTTTTTTATGTAGGATATAATATAACTATTCTTGCTGGTAATTTTGAAACGATGTTCATTGGTTGGGAAATACTCGGCATATCTTCGTTTTTACTCATTGCTTTTTACAGAGATCGTTTTCTTCCTGTTAAAAATGCCGTAAAAGTATTTTCAATATACCGTGTTAGTGATGTAGGTATAATTCTTGCCATGTGGATGAGCCATCACTTGTGGCACGAAAATATAACGTTTGAAAAATTAAACAATTACGAATTGGTTCATGAACACCTTCAATCACACACGATGATTGGTGTATTTATATCCCTAATGATCTTAGTAACTGCTGCTGCCAAATCAGCCCAACTTCCATTCTCATCCTGGTTACCAAGAGCCATGGAAGGTCCAACAACATCCAGTGCTATATTTTATGGATCACTATCCGTTCATCTCGGGATATTTGTATTACTCAGAACATTTCCATTCTGGGAACATCAGTTTTCTGTTCGAATAATCATTGCTCTCTTAGGTTTAACAACCAGTATCGTCGCTACCGGCATAGCTCGGGCTCAATCTTCTGTGAAAAGTCAGATTGCTTATGCTTCTATTGCACAGATTGGCTTAATCTTTATAGAAGTGGCAGCAGGATTTGAAACACTTGCATTGATTCACTTTGCTGGGAACGCCTTCCTGAGAACATACCAATTATTGGTTTCGCCTTCGGTCGTAAGTTATCTGATCAGAGAACAGTTCTATAACTTTACTCGCCACAAAAACAGTTTTATCAGTTATATTCCCAAAAGAATAACGTATACAATTTATGTATTAAGCATTAAAGAATGGAACCTTGATGCCTTTATCTATCGCCTATACTGGAAGCCATTAAAGAAGGCTGGTAGAGCGCTGAACTTCCTTTCGGTTAGTCAGGCCTTGATGATATTTATTCCGATTTATGTTATTGGTGTTATCAGCATTTTTAACGGTCAATTTGTTTCTGAAGATTTCCAGTCCTACTTACCGATTTTCTTTGCACTTATTGGTTTAATTATGGTTCTAAAATCTTTTTCAGAAAGAAAAAATGTTCAGATAAGCTGGCTTTTTATTATCATGAATCATTTCTGGATCGCATTAGCCATTTCGCTGAACGAACATTTTGATTATACTGAAACATTGCTTTATCTAAGTGGAGTTGTTGTTGCAGGCGGACTTGGATATGCATGCCTGCTCAAACTTAAATCCCTAGAGAAAAGTATTGGACTGGATAGGTTTCAAGGTCACTCATATGAACACCCTCGCCTAGCCTTGTTATTTCTTCTTTGCTGCTTAGGTTTGTCTGGTTTCCCGATTACACCTACGTTTATAGGAGAAGATTTAATATTCAGTCATATACACGAAGATCAGTTAGGTCTGGCTTTCTTCATCTCCTTAAGTTTTATTATCGACGGACTTTCGATTATCCGGATCTATGCAAGAATATTCCTGGGGCCTCATGTTAAGACATACCATGAATTAGCGTATAGATCTTCGTAAAATTATTTTTATAATCATATAAAAGAACTCCTGATAACTGACTATCAGGAGTTCTTTCATTTAGTACATTCTTCAGTGATAAAACTTGACGATTAAATAACACATTTACGGAACTTTCTAAAAATATAAAAAACTGAATATCTTTAGAAAAAAAAGGTATTTTTATGACGCAAACCAATTAAATGAAACCATTTATGAAAATCAATTCAATTAAAGTATGTGCGATCGCTTTATTGTTATCCATACTTTCAATAAATAGTATGGCACAAACATTAAAAACACCGGCACCAAGCCCTTTACAAACTATTAAACAAAACTTTGGAATCAGTGATATTACTGTTGAGTATTCACGTCCATCATTAAAAAGCAGAGTAGCGTTCGGAGAGGTTGTAACATTTGGTAAGATCTGGAGAACAGGTGCCAATGCCGCGACAAAAATTACCTTTTCTGATAGTGTATCAATAGAAGGCGTTCCAGTAAAAGCCGGAACATATGCTGTTTATACTATTCCTAATGCTAAAGAAAGCTGGGACTTTATCCTTTACAATGATCTTACATTAGGTGGGAATGTAGCCTCTTATAAACCAGAAAATGAAGTATTACATGTTAAAGTGAAACCTACAACATATGGTGAAAGGGTCGAAACATTCACTATCAATTTTGCAGATGTAACACCTACATCCACAACACTTGAATTGATTTGGGAAAAAACACGCGTACCTGTTAAAATAACTACTAATTTCGATGATAAAATAATGAAGAATATCGAAACCGTTATGGCAACCGATAGTCGTCCATATTTCCAGGCTGCTAATTACTATTATGAAAACAATAAAGATTTGAATCAGGCTTTAATTTGGGTGAATAAGGCTATTGAACAAAATCCGAAAGCTTTCTTCATTGTGATGTTAAAGGCAAGAATAGAACTGAAATTAAATGATAAAACCAGCGCCATTGCTGATGCACAAAAAACAATTGCTTTAGCGAAAGATGCTAACAATGACGACTATGTTAAAATGGCTCAGGCATTGATTGATAGTGCCAATAAAAAATAAGACAAAGCTAAGCAGAAAGTATTTTGTACTCGGAACTAATACTTTCTGCTTACTATTTTTTGAATGATCCAGGATAATACAATTACCAGCAAACATCCAATCACATTAAGCCATAAAAAGGCCATGTGATCATTAAACCAAGCAATAGCGATATACGTTTCTGCAATCAAAGCAGCATAAAAAACAGCCGTCCCTCCTACTTTTTTAAAGAAAAAGGCAACCATAAAAATCCCTAAAATTGTTCCATAAAATAACGAGCCCAATATATTTACGGCTTCAATCAGATTTCCTAATTTACTGGCATAGATAGCCACAACAACACAAAAGACACCCCAAAAAACGGTTGCCCATCGGGATGCCGATAAGTATCCTTTTTCAGAATCTTTAGTATTAATAAACCGTTTATAAAAATCCACAACGCTGGTTGATGCCAATGCATTCAGACCTCCTGCAGTAGAACCCATAGAAGCAAGCAAAATAATTGCTATTAATAAACCTACCAATCCTGTTGGCAGAAAGGTTGTAACAAAAGTAAGAAACACATAATTAGTGTCGTTTGTGTCTGCCTTCGCATTATTTTTATGCATCAATGCCAGTGCATTATTTTTAATGTTAGAAATTTGTCTTTCGGCAATTAATATTTTTGTTTGTGCATTCGTTATATTTTCTTCTGAATCAGCCTGAATCGCAGTCACTAATTCATTAGCTAAGACCTGTTTCTGTGCATGAGCATGTAAATATTCTACATTTAATTTATTATACTCATTTCGATAAGCACTATTTTCAATGCGATTCACTTCTACCCTATTAAAAAAAAGCGGTGGTGTATGGTATTGATAGAACACAAATACTAAAATACCAATCAGCAGTATCAAAAATTGCATAGGTATTTTAAGTAATCCATTCATAACCAAACCAAGCCTGCTCTCCGTTGTAGATTTACCTGTGAGATAACGCCCCACTTGAGATTGATCCGTACCAAAATAAGCAAGATTAAGAAAAAGTCCACCGATGATTCCTGACCAAATATTGTACTTATTGTTCATATCAAAATCGGTATCAATAGCCTTAAGCTTATGCATTTTACCAGCCACATGAAGGGCATTCATAAAACTCATATCACCCGGAAGCAAATGAACAAGCATCGCTGCTGCAACAAATAAGCCCGAGAAAATAATTGCCATCTGGAACATTTGTGTATACGAGACAGCTTTTGTTCCTCCATAAACAGTGTACAATACAACAATTCCTCCCGTAAAAACTGTTGTATAGATGATATCAATATTTAGGATCGTCGATAAAATAATGGAAGGTGCATAAATAGTAATTCCGGTAGATAAACCTCTTTGCAATAAAAATAAAAATGCTGTGAGAGAACGTGTTTTAATATCGAATCGATTTTCAAGATATTCGTACGCCGTATAAACATTCAACTTTCTAAAAATAGGAATAAACGTTAAGCACAATATTACTGTTGCAATCGGCAATCCAAAATAGAATTGTATAAAGCGCAAACCATCGCTATACGCTTGTCCGGGAGCAGATAAAAAAGTAATCGCGCTTGCTTGTGTTGCCATTACAGATAAACCAACCTGATACCATGGTAACTGTTTATCAGCAAGCAGAAAGCCTTCAATGTTTTTCGTTCCCCTGCTCTTCCACAAACCATAGGTTACAATAGAGGAAATTGTCAAGGCCAGCACCAACCAGTCAATCGTACTCATTGAAAATACCAGGTAAAAAGAGACAAGAAAATTACAATGAGAACAAATACCACCAGCACAAATGCGTATACATTTGTCCAGGTACCCAGTATCGGAGGTTGTTCATCCTCTTCGTTCATTACTACTTATTTTCAGGAATGCTTAACAAATTGACAAATAAGCGATAACTACCTGTAACGCCTGCCGGAAGTTCTCTGAAGAATGCCAAACCCGTGTAAACGAAATTACCCTTACCGTATTTTGCAACTATTAAACTTCCATTTAATGGTTTCTCATTCGGATCGTTCATAGATAAGAGCGGTTCATAGTGCGAATCTATATCACTGGCAAAATAGATACCTCGTTCCTGAATCCAATTATCAAAATCCTTGTTTGAAATTTTATTAGGGAAATTAAATATCGGATGCAAGGTATCCAGAATCGTCACAACAGCTTGTTCGTTCGTAACCCGATCTCTGGATATAGTGAATGGATAAGGACCTATCTTAGCAAGCAAAGGTCCTATACGATTATTCGTATTATATTGTACTACCAAATTACCACCATTCATAACATACTCCATTAATTTGGAATAAAATACTTGCAATTTATCATTGGTATTATAAGCCCGTATTCCGGTTACAATCGCATCATAAACAGATAAATCATCATTCCGAATCATATCATCACTTAGCGTAATAACATTATACCCAATCTGTTTTAAGCAAGTAATAACATCATCACCGGCACCTGGAATATAACCTATGGTATTCCCAGATTTTTTTAGATTTACTGAAATGAGATTTGCATCTGCATCGCTCAATATGAACTGATAAGGAATATGATCGTATTCAATTCTATTGATGCTTTTATTGTATGTACTTGATTGAATTGTTACCGAAGCATTGATTTTACCATTCATACTAATTGATGTACGTTTAACAACAGCTTCAAGAATTGCTTCATCTCCCTTATTAAGTAAGGAAAAATTTGAGTCCAGTAAGGTAACATGCCAACCGGCAGGTGCTTCGAGTTGAATAGAACCACTTACATTTGATGTGTTTGCTTTAACGATAAATCGAATTTTCTTTGGACTTGCATCATTAAACACAAATACTTTTTCAGCTATGTTTACTGTAACAGGTGGTAATACTTCAAAAGGTCTGTATATTTCTCCTTTAACAGGATCGGTATATTTATAATATACTCCCTGCTCAATATTCAATGTCACATCTGAAATTGTAATACTAAAGGTAACTTTTGCAGCAGCTTCATTCTCTGCTTGTCCTATCAATAACGGATTATGAACGACATATCTTCCGGCACTGTGAGGTTCATTCAACCAGTACGGACCTGAATATGAAATACCGGGTGACAATTGTTCCGTATGTCTGAATGTATATAACTCATTTTGTTTTAATACTAGTGCAGTTATTGTATCTGTCTGTTTCAGATAAGTTACCTTATTAAAAGTAACTGCTGAATTATTCCGCTTAATAATTTGAATGGTTGTTTTGAGTTGATTACCCGGAATACCAATATAATCGGATGCACAGACTTCTACATATACTCCTGAACAAGCCATCAATAATGACTGGGTTTCTTTTAGTTTTTGATTTTTCCAATACCTTACTGTTGGATCCGTTTCATCAACCAGTGACAGTTGTTTATAAAAGTCAATAAGACCTTTTAAAGAGCTTTCGGGTGACTGAGGGTTATACGTACTAATGATTTTATCGATCAGCTTTTTAAATTTAGCTGTCTGAGGAAAACGTGTCCAGGTTTCATCTATCCCTTCAAAAAGATCTTTTTTAACGGTATCACCTTTAAGTTGTTTGAAATATTCAAGTACGAACCCTCTGGTTTTAGCTGTTCCAAAACCCTGACTCTTATGCATTGACCTGCTTTCAGAGGCAATTTCACCATAGGATTTACCCAACAATGCATTGTAACCGCCTACATCAATAGTTAATTGATCTGCTGATGTTGTATTATTTCCTCCAAAATTAAATGTATTCCAAAACAAACGTTTGGTTTGCCATACATCCACATATGCCAATTGTTCAGGAAAACGCTTAGGATCAGCGGCGGCGGCAAACGCCTCAGAAGCAAGGATTGCAGAAGCTGTATGATGCCCATGCCCTCCCTCGCCAGTAGTTGGGAACCTGCAGATAATAACATCCGGTTTAAATCTCCGTATCACCCAAACAACATCTGCCAGTATACTATCTTTGTTCCAGATTGAAAACGTTTCGTCCGGATTTTTAGAATAGCCAAAATCATTGGCACGAGTAAAAAACTGTTCAGCACCATCTACTCTTCTTGCTGCCAATAATTCCTGTGTACGGATCAAACCAAGAGCTTCTCCCTGTTCCTTACCAATAAGATTCTGACCACCGTCACCGCGTGTTAAAGATAAATAAGCAGTACGTAAGTTTAGTTCATTAGATAGATAGGGTAATAATCTTGTATTTTCATCATCCGGGTGGGCAGCTATATATAAGACCGATCCGATGGTATTTAATTTCTTCAGTTTATGTAAAATCTCAGAAGAAGAAAACTCCTGGGATGGTTGTGCCTGAATTGAAATTGAAACAATCAAACTAAATACAAACAGTGCTATTTTTATTGACTTCATTATTCCTGAAAACATATCGTGTACAGTATGCAATCTATAAAAAAAACGAATAGACAGACTATATAAATAGTTAAAATATATTACCATATAATACCCAAATTATTCAATCATAGAGAACGAATGAGTATATTGATTTGTAATGATTCTATACGATATTGAAAGCAAGATAAAAATTGCTATATAATTAAAACCCGCCCTAATCGAATATTTTCAATATTCCAGAAATTATTCAGAATTTCGTAAGTATTTAGAGGTTAACCATTGGTTATGAAAATATTAATTGTTGAAGACGAACCAGGAATGCTGAGTAGTATAACCGCCTACTTCGCCAAATCCGGTTTCATTTGTGAAATTGCAACAACCCAAGCCGAAGGAGAAGAAAAGATACATCTCTATGATTATGATTGTGTTATTTTAGATATAACACTTCCTGATGGCAATGGTCTTACAATTTTAGAACAATTAAAGAAGAAAAAAACGAAAGCCGGTATCATTATTCTATCTGCCAAAAACTCGTTGGATGATAAAATAATGGGCTTACATCTTGGTGCTGATGATTATTTAACAAAGCCCTTTCACATGACAGAATTAAACGCACGAGTAACCGCAATTGTGAGAAGATTGAAATTTGAAGGAAATAATGAAGTTATATTAGGCAATATTCATCTGGATCTTGATTCAAAAAAAATATATATTGAAAACAAGGAATTGCTCTTAAAAAAGAAGGAATATGAATTACTGCTGTTTTTCATTTCAAATAAAGAAAGAATTGTAAGTAAAACGTCATTGGCTGAGCATATTTGGGGTGATAATATAGACCGCATTGATTCATATGACTTTTTATATTCCCAAATAAAAAATCTAAGAAAGCGTCTGAACGAATACAAGTCTGACTATAATATTCAAGCCATTTACGGAATGGGGTATAAATTTGTGAAAGAATGAAACTGCTTCAATATACCTCACGGTATTTTTTAGCAATGATATTATCCTTGCTAGTATTATTATCCGCAGCCTTATATGTTTCTATTCGTTTTACCGTTTATAAAGACATTGATGAATATCTAATAAACAGAAGAATTGAAATACTTAATGTAATTGATGAACATCCTGATATTATTCAGGAAAAATCAATGTATCATGATGATATTTTTATTGCCAGTATTTCTGAAGATGAGTACAAAAAGATCTTATCCAAACATGAAGATGGTATATTCAAGGATACAAGAAAATATGATACTACCGAACAGGAATATGAACCTTTTCGTAAATTAGAATCGGTTTTTCAAAAAAATAATTCTTATTACAAACTCACAATTACGTCGTCATTACTGAATCCTCAGGAATTATTATATACAATTTTTTTCAATATTATTCTTTTATCCGCCTTGTTGATTTTACTCACTATTGTTCTTAATCGAATATTATTAGGAAGAATATGGAAACCTTTTAAAAAGAATATCGAACAGATTGTTCAATACAGACTCGATAAGGATATAAAACCCCAATTTGTAAAAAGCAACATAACTGAATTCAACGAATTAAATGAATCATTAGAAAAACTTATTTCTAATAATCTTAAAGTTTATGAGAATCAAAAACAATTTATAGAAAATGCGTCTCATGAAATGCAGACTCCATTAGGTGTGATGCAAAATAAAATAGATCTCTTAATGGAAACTCATTCTTTAAGTGATACACAAGCAGGAATGGTTGATGCTCTGGCCGAACAGGTTAACAGACTTTCAAGGCTAAACACAACGTTATTACTATTGTCCAAAATTGAAAATAATCAATATTCTAAAAACAAATCTATTAATGCATCAAAATTAATAGAAAAGTGCTGCGATGATTTTGCAGAGCTAATGGAATTTAAATCGATTCAATTAGAAATCAATAAAGATGCGTCTGTTGAATTGGAAATGCATCCGGATTTAGCACGGATGTTATTTTCAAATCTTATTAAGAATGCCATTAATCATAATGTTGTTTGTGGATTTATTACGATTTATATTCAACATCATATGATATCCATAAAAAACAGCGGTAAGGAGTTATTAATATCACCCGAATTATTATTTGAGCGCTTTAGTAAAAAATCTGATAACCCCCAATCAACAGGTCTTGGTCTTGCTATCGTAAAATCAATTTGTGATTTTTATAATTTCAGAATTAGTTATGTATATAAAGATAATGTACATACACTTACAATAAAATATTAACATTACAGAAACTTTACAGTATCGATCTTTACAATTATACCATAACACTAAACAGTTATTTGATATGAAAAAAATTATTATGGTATGCCTACTTGTAATGGCAGGAGTTTCGTTACAAGCACAAAAAATTTCTGCGGACAAATTACCCTCTGCTGTATTGGAAAGCTTCAAAAAACTTTATCCTACTGCCACTGAAACAAAATGGGAAAAGGATAAGGACAATTATGAAGCAATATTTAAATTAAATGCTGCATCAAAAGAAATTGTCTTTCATGCTGATGGAAAAGTGGTTCAATCAGAGGAAGAATTAACTTCAATAAATTCGTTACCAAAAGAAGTTAAAGATGCATTTATAAAAGAATATGCCGGTTATAACTATATTAAATCTGAAAAGATCACAAAGGATTCCGGCACTATTGTTTATGAAATTGATGCTGAATTGAAAGGTAAAAAGTATGCCATTGAATACGATGCTAAAGGCATTTTTGTCAAAAAGACCGAAGAATAGTATTTCTTAACAAAAACAATTATGAAAAATCACCTTTTTCATTTTGCATGGATAGTATGTTTCGTACTATCCATGTTATCTTTTCAAGTAGTGGGTCAAGTGCACACGGATAGTATCCCCCCTCAGTTAAATTTAGATTCTTCACGTGTGGAAATTTCAGCACTTCCTTTTGGAATATCGGATGTAAAAAAACTTTCAGAAGAAGATTTGCAAAATAAGAAAGAAGGTACTTATGTTACAGGAGCTCCTGAATTAAGTTCTGATCCTTTAAACGGGTTTGGATATGGAGTTGAAGGTGAAATTTATTTTAATGGCAAAAAATCAGATCCGTTTTTTGCTTATACGCCCTATCGTAGAAAAATAGATATCACATTATTTAACACAACAAAGTCTCAACGGGAAATAAAAATTGGCCTTGACATTCCATATATTTTTAATTCAAAATGGAGGTTACGTATGGAAGGTGCTTATGAAGTAAATCCTAACCTTGTCTACTTTGGGGCTACTCAAAAATCATTGAATGGACTAACCTATTACCCTAACGGAGATTCCAGTCAAGCACCCGTTACGGATGCCAGCTACAAAAATTACATTAACTCTTTGACCGGGGCAAATCAACATTATAATCAGTATATTAAACAGGAGGCTATCTTAAACATAAGCGCTGAACGTTCAATACTCGATAGTAAAGCAAGAGTATTGGGTGGTATTGAAGTTGCAGATGTTAATATAAAAACATTCAGTGGTAATTCCCTGGCTAGAAATGATCAGAATTCAGGTAAAATTCTGGGAGTGGGTAATAATCTGATTACTATTTTACAAGCTGGATTTGTGTATGATACCCGGGATCTTGAAACAGATCCTAATAAAGGTATTTTCGCAGAAGCAACAAATGAATTATCACTTAAAGCACTTGGATCAGCGTTCAATTTCAATAAAACATTTGTTCAGGCGAAGTTCTATCAACCAATATTACCATCTGTGTTTAAAAAAGTGATCTTTGCTTCACGTTTGGGAATGGGCTATACGGCTGGTGGTGCTCCGTTTTATGAATTTCAGGATCAATGGAGTTCTGAAGGAAGTATTGAAGGGTTAGGAGGAGGAAATACCATCAGAGGCTATAAGCAAAGTCGTTTTCTAGGTCGGGTAATGAATTTTGCCAATTTTGAATTACGTTGTCGATTCTTTCAAACGACTATTGCAAAACAGCATTTTGCTTTCAGTGCTGTTCCTTTATTTGATATTGGTGGCGTTTGGGATAATTTTAAAAATTTTGCTACTGAATTTCAAAATTATAGATATTCGGAAGGAATGGGCTTGAGAATTGCCTGGAACGTAAATACTATCCTGCGTTTTGATTATGCCGTATCACAAGAAGATGCACAATTCTTCTTTAATTTGGGTCACGCATTTTAAAGAAGAATTTACCTTCATATTTAAATGAAAATGCCTGAATAGAAATCGAAAGATTTTTATTCAGGCATTTGTCATAAGTAAGGATTAAACAAAGTAACTATAATCGTATAGCTATTTAATTTTAACGATCTTGGTTGTGTAAGTACCTTCCTGAGTCTGGATAATCACATTGTATAATCCATCGGCAAGACTCTCTCCTACTTCAAGCTCTGTTCTGTTGATCCCTGTCTGGGTATACACCAAGGATCCTGTTGAACTGTAGATCGTAATGCTTTCGATCGTGCCCCCGTTCTTCAGCTCAACTTTCGTTGTGTTCTCAAACGGCTGAGGATATACCACGATGCTTGTGCCGCTGATACTGCCGATCGTTCCGGTTGTGGTACATGCCGTTAAGCCTGTTGTGCCTCCTGTACAAACTCCGCAATTATCAATCGAAGCTGTTCCGTTCAGCACATTCGCACAATCATAACAGTTCGTGGACGAAATACTCACAACCAGGGCCGATGATGTACCGGCACATCCTGATCCGTTACTTACCGTTACGGTATAGCTTCCTGCTGCTGTTGCTGTATACGTCTGACCCGTTCCTACCTGATTGGTTCCGTTATCCCAGCTATACGTGGATGCTGTACCGGTACTCAGAACTGTCTGACTTCCTGTACACATCGGCATCGTTGAGCTGCTCGTAACTATTGGTGCAGGCAAGGCATTTACCGTAACTGCTATTACAGCTCTTGCACTCTCACAGGTACCGGATGTCTGGCTTACATAATAATTCGTGGTTCCGGTAACTGAAGTATTCGGTACCGGCGCTGTTCCGCTTCCTGTTCCTCCCGTTGATACTGTATACCAAAGTAATCCTGTTCCATTTGCTGTCAAAGCTGTTGCTGTTGAATTCTGGCAATACGTTACAGGACTTTTTACTATGGGTGCGGCAGGAATCGCATTTACCGTCACCTTTACCGGAGTAGTTGTTAACGTTCCGCAACCCGCCGCTGAAATATCATGTCTTCTGTAATAAGTAGTCTGTGTAAGTGCTATTGATGGTAGATAAGAAGTTCCCGTTGCACCACCTATTGCTGTCCATGTTATACCATCTGTTGAACTATCCCAGATGTAGGTATATGGTGTTGTTCCTCCTGTCGGAAGGGCTAAAGAATTAACAGTACTGGGAGTGTTTCCGGAACAAATTGTCTGAGCAGAACCGATTGTTCCAACTGCAAATGGTGCATAAACTGTCATGGTAGTTGCTGCTGAAGTTGCTGTTGCCGGACTTGCACAGGAAGAATTACTGGTCATAGTAACGTTAACAACATCTCCATTTGCAAATACAGCAGAATAAGTAGCGGTGGTTGTTGCCAAGCCAACTAGATTTCCATTCAGGAACCATTGGAACGTTGGTGCTGTTCCTCCGTTTCCGGGCGTAGCCGTAAACGTAACATTCGTTCCTGAACAAACCGGATTGACACTTGGACTTATTGTTACAGTAGGAGCAACAACCGTTGTTACTGCAATTACAACCGCATTCGAAGTTGCTGTAGTCGGACTCGCACAGGTTGCATTACTGGTAAGTACAACATCATAACTGTCGTTATTAACGGCAGTTGTTGTGGTATAGTTGGATGATGTTGCTCCTGCTATTAGCGCGCTATTTTTATACCACTGATAGGTAGGTGTTATTCCTCCGTTTGTCGGAGTGGCCTTGAATGTGATACTTGTACCCGCACAGATGGCAGAATTATTGGCAGATATTGTTACACTTGGAACAAGGGATGCATTTACCGTTACCACAATCGATGCTCTCGGACTTTCACAACCGTTTGTGGTTTGGCTTACATAATAATTAGTGGTACCTGTAGTTGTTGTGGATGGTGTCGGAGCTGTTGTACTGGAAGTACCTCCTGTAGCAACAGTATACCATTTCAGTGCTGTTCCGGTTGCTGTCAAGGCCGTTGCTGTCGCACTCAGGCAATAGGTTACAGGACTGGTTACTACTGGTGCATTCGGTATAGCATTTACTGTTACTGCAATCGTTGCTCTGGGACTTTCACAGCCACTTGTGGTCTGGCTTACATAATAGTTTGTCGTTCCTATTGCTGTTGTGGATGGTGTCGGGGCTGTTCCACTTCCTGTGCCGCCTGTTGCTGCTGTATACCAAAGTAATCCTGTTCCCGTTGAT